>OFCW01000027.1_pt1 | contig 68941 bp, 50 predicted proteins | sample 1520951 | NCBI WGS metagenome assembly OFCW01 (sample SAMEA4349680, study PRJEB24078) | microbial mat metagenome | biome: Terrestrial Biome; feature: Habitat; material: Microbial Mat | place: India | collected 2012-06-12 | depth 10 m | reverse complement strand
CGACGGACTGTTAATCCGCAGGTCCCTGGTTCGAGTCCAGGTCGGGGAGCCAAGAAATTCAAAGGCTTAGTCGCAAGACTAGGCCTTTTTCTTTTGCCCAACGTAACGGAAACGTGACTTCTTCACCACGTTTTCCCGCCTGCCCCGCCCGCATCCCGGCCGCCAGTGCAAAGCGCACCAGGGCGGCCAAGTGCGGCGGAAACGCAATCTGCTTCAGGGTGAGATCTTCCTCCCGCTGTCCGAATTTTTGGGACCACTTCTCTTATCGCACGTGGCCCTGCTTTTCATGAACCCGATCCCCCGGACTTGCACCGCCCCTGAGCGGCGCCTCATTAACAAGCGAGCGGAGTACTTCCAGCACGATTGCGGGCTGATCATGATGAATGTAATGGCCCGAATCGGCGACTCGCAGAATGTCTTGAACGCCAAGCAGATGACGCCAATCATCCTCAAGAGAGTGCACCATCGTTTCAAACGATCCTAACTCGATGGCTTGGAAGCGTGTCTTGGTAAGCAATCGCACGGGCATGGCCAATGGAGTTGTTGTGTCGATGCGGTCTAGACAAAGCGTCTGATCATCGAATTCATCCCTGCTTGCCACGCCAAATGACGTGATGCGCAGCCCTTTGATGAGCGCCGCAGCAGCCGGGGCCTCATGTTGCATACGCTCCCAATGGCTGGGGTGCGTAGGGTCCAATAGCAAAAGGCCCGCCACTTCGCCGGGATACAGCTTGGCAAACACAAACTGGTACAGCCCGCCAAGCGAGTGCCCGACCAACACATAGGGCGGCGAAAGGCCAGCGGCTCTAAGCGCGCCCCGCAATTCCGTCGCAACCGAACAAGGATCTCGCGGCGCCTTCACCCAAGGGCTGTCGCCATAGCCGGGCCGGTCATAGGCAAATACCCGGTTTGAGACCGCTATTTGCTGATAGATGGTCTTCCACGAATCCTTCCCATCCCCCAAGCCGGATTGCAGGACGACTGTCGGCTGAACACTGCCAGCAACGGCCGAAGCGATAAGGCCTGTGGACGTTGTTACGGTGGTCGTTGTCTTTATCGACGAACAGCCACTCAAGCAGAAAAAAAGCGTAGCGATTGCCACCGCGAGAAATCGGTGAGTCATGAAGATGCCCAACGCCTGATTAACGGGCACGTTGGCGTGTCCTTGTTCAATTCCGAGTTAGACGCCACTATTCACAACCCTTCGAAAAACTGATGCGATCAGCCTGCAACGAAAGGAGTCCACCATGGATACTACTACCGTGGCCGTCGATCTGGCCAAGTCCGTATTTCAGCTCGCCGTGGCCGATGCCTCCTGGCGTGTCATCGAGCAGCATCGACTGACGCGCAGCCAGTTCGAGCGCTGGTTTATCAACCGCAACGTGTCGCTGGTTATCATGGAAGCCTGCGGTTCGGCCCATCACTGGGCGCGCTGGCTCAACAGCCTCGGCATCGACGTACGTCTGCTGCCTGCCGCCTACATTCGCGCCTATGTCCGGCGCAACAAGACCGATGCGGCCGACGCCTGCGCCTTGCTGGAAGCGGCACGCTGTGCCGATATTACTCCGGTCAAAGTCAAATCGATTGAACAGCAAGCCTTGCAGGGGCTGCACCGCACCCATGGCGCGCTCGGTGTTGCGCGCTGCCAGCGTGGCGCAGGCCGCCGGCCGACAGCCCGACGGGCTGCGGCAATGGGCGTTGGCCGTGCAAGCGCGCAGCAACCATAACAAAGCCGCCTGCGCGCTGGCCAACAAACTGGCGCGCATCTGCTATGCGGCGCTGCGCGACGCCGAGCCGTATACGGGAAGCGTGACGCGCATGAAGAAAAAGGTGGAACGCACCGCATATCCGATGCCGGCCTGAGCAACCTGACTTGAATTTACCCCACCCGCCTTTGCGCAGAGATTGATCGCCCATCATGGCAACCCGGGAAATCCCCACCCTGTTTGACGCCGATAACTCTTCCGGCAGCATGCCTGCCGCTCGTAACGATTGGCGCAACGGTGACGCAGATTCCATGTCGGCACGGGCCAATAAAGAGCCCATGACAGATGCCGGATATACGACTGCAGGCTTCTCACTCATGCCATCCCTATCGATCAGTTTCTTGTCCTTTGGGGGGAGTCCATATAGGAGGGGTTAGGTCCCACGCTGCATCTTCGCCGCGAGACCTTCAAGATGCACCTTCCGTGCGGCAGACTTTCGCTCCCGCTCACGCAGCCTGCATGGACGGCAGAGAACTGCAGTGGTCCACACATCGCCCTTCGCGGATTCGTACCACCACTTCTGTTGAGTAGCCGTCCACACCTGCGGCTTGCCACAAGACTTGCAGTCAAAGGGCATATCGATGTAGAAGCCCCTCGCAACGAAGACAGGTGTGTCATAGCTATTGGTGGGCCGAAGGTTTGCAGGGTTGACGAGAACCTGACCCTTGAGTTGCGCCGCGCGTTCTTTCGCTGCGCGCTCCGCTTGCACGCGCGCCTCTTCCGCACGGACCGCGGACTTCTTGCCCGCGCGTCGGATTTGGATTTCCTCTCGGCGTTGACGACCACTCTTCATCGGGAATGGGACCTAACGCCGCGATAACGGGCGCGTATTTGCGTCCCCGTTGATTAACAAGTTAAACCTAAGCATGCGCAATTTCAGCGTGAAGTTTGAGTCCCAATGCACGCACGACTTTCAGCACTGTCGCAAATTCCGGATTACCTTCCGGAGAAAGAGCCTTGTAAAGGCTCTCGCGCCCGAGGCCGGTTTCCCGCGCGATTTGCGTCATTCCTTTGGCTCGTGCAATATCGCCCAAAGCTGCTGTTACCAAAGCTGGGTCGCCGTCCTCCAACGCAGCCTCCAAATAGGCTGCCATATCTTCATCGGTTTCAAGATGTGTCACCGGGTCCCACAGACTGGTTTTAGTCTTTGCCATAATCATCTCCTAAAGATTGCGTGCCAAATCGAGCGCCATTTGTATGTCCCGATCTTGCGTGCGTTTATCTCCGCCAGCAAGCAGCACCACAAGAAGCGCTCCTCGTTGCACGAAATACACCCTGTATCCGGGGCCATAATCGATCCGAAGTTCTGATACCCCTTCACCTACCGGCTTTACATCGCCTGGATTTCCCAAAGACAGACGCCGGATACGGATATCAATACGCGACTGCGCTTGCCGGTCGCGCAAACTGTCGAACCATCGGGAATACTCATCAGTCTGGCGAATTTCAATCATGGGAGAAGTGTATCCCATGAAATACAGAATGGCAAGGCAACAAACGTTCGACATGAGCGGCAGTTGGCGGCTTGCCGACAACTGTCCGCTCGATGGAGGGGTTAGCCGCCATTCTCTCCGACGGTTGGATCAACTTCGCAGTAGGCGACAAGGATTTCGTGCGCCGTGGCTAGCGCGAATGCCCGGACGCTTTCGAACTGCTCAATATCCAGACCAAGTGCTGCGCGGAGGGCCAGTGCATCGACACGCCGCAGAAAGCCAACGTCTTCTCCTTGGATCAGCTGTGAAACTGCGGCTGGAAACTCTTCTGTTATCGCATGCGCGATAGGCCTTGCGAATCGAACGACATAGCGACGCTCGCCTTGTACGACGCGACCACCGTAGCCAACAACAAGTTCAGTGACTTCGGCAAGTAGATCTTGGCCGTCGTACACGCACCGATCGAGTTCCAAATCGTGTAGCGAATCGAGGACCGTGCGCATGGGGGCTAACGTTGAACTAAATGGCGCGCCGCTTGCGGCGCGCCCAAGCAACCGAAGGGAGCGATTTTGAGTGTGATGTTAGAGCGCTTGCTATTTGCCATGCTGCTTGACGTATGTGGCATCAGGGTAGGCGTTGTGACCGTATGAGCACTCGCCGAAGCTTGTAACCTTGATTTTGTTCTGAGCCATGTTGAACACAAGAAAGCACGCTCGATCTTCTGATACATAGTGTCCAACACACCAACGAACTTGAATTTCGCCTGTAAACACCCCTTGCGTAGTGGCCGAGCCATCATTGTTTGGCTTTGGCGACCAGAAGGCTTGAAGATCAAATTGGAATGCGTCACCGTCATTGGTGGGCGAAATTTTCAGAGTGTTGGGCAGATAGCCTTTGCCCTTCGAGGCGAGGTAGCGACCTTCCAACTGAGTGCCGATTGGGCACCCATGTGGCTGCGCGAACACGGGCACTGAAACCATAAGCAAGAGAACGGTAATCAGTCGGTTCATGTGGCCTGCGCTCTAACGTGTTTGATAACCAGCTGCGTAGCTGTCTGTGTTGATCTGCATGTTAGGGCAATGCTGAACAAGTAAACGAGAAAGGTTGCTCAAGCGTTACAGGCATCATTGACAACGGACACGGCGAACGGCGATGAAACAGCAAACACTGGCGATGGCGGCGGACCAAGGCTTCGAGCAATACCGCAAGCCGACGCGGCGCGATCAATTTCTTGAGTCGATGAATCGCATCGTGCCATGGGAATCGCTGTGCGCAGTGGTCGAGCCGTATTATCCAAAGCCAGGCAACGGCCGGCCGCCGATCGGACTGGAGCGCATGCTGCGGATTCACTTTCTGCAGCACTGGTTCAACCTGGCCGATCTGGCCTGCGAGGAAGCGTTATACGACAGCGCGAGCCTGCGGCGCTTTGCCGGCATCGACCTGGGACGCGAAGCGGTGCCGGATGCGACCAGCCTGCTGCGGTTCCGCCATTTGCTGGAGCAGCACCAGTTGGGCGAGCGGCTGTTCGCCGAAGCGGGACGGGTGCTGCAAGAGAACGGCATGGCGCTCAAGACCGGCACCATCGTCGATGCGACGATCATCGCCGCGCCGAGTTCGACCAAGAACGCCGACAAGCAGCGCGATCCGGAGATGCACCAGACCCGCAAGGGCAAGCAGTGGTACTTCGGCATGAAACTGCACATCGGCGTGGACAGTCAGAGCGGCCTGGCGCACAGCGCCGTGGTGACAGCGGCCAACGTGCACGACAAACACCCGCTGCCGCAGTTGCTGCACGGCCGGGAGAAGCGCGTGTATGGCGACAGCGCCTATGCCAGCCAAAAGACGCTGATGCATGGCAAGGCGCCGCAGGCGAAGGACTTCACGAACGAACGCGTGCGCCGCCGCAAGGATGAAGCCGTCGATGAGTTCAAGCGCGCGAAGAACCGGAACAAGTCGAAGATCCGGGCGCGGGTCGAGCATGTGTTCGCGGTGGTCAAGCGGCTGTGGGGCTTCACCAAGGTGCGCTATCGCGGTCTGGCCAAGAATGCATGCCGCGCCTTCACGGCGCTGGCTTTGGCGAATATTTACCTGTCACGCCATCGGTTGATGGCACAGGTGCGCCCGTAATGGGCGAAGGCGGGCAGAAATGCCCAGTGAACCGCCCGCAAGGGCATGAAATAACCGGCTGAACGCCGCCAATTTCCAATTCAAATCGATCACGTCGGCTTGAATTCGAAAATCGGCGGCTTGTTCAGCGTAGCCTTAGATAAATGCGGTCCATCTTGCGCCGCGTGGATTTAGATTACTGTGCCAAATCTCACTCATTAAAACTTTCATACTCGACTCGTGGCAAATTTAGGCCTTCAAGACGATATAGTTCGTCTGGTGATGGACGCTCTCGATTACAAGCTAAATAGGCCTCTTGTTGTTCACCCAACTTTATGATTACACCACTACCGTTGAAATCAAAGGCCGCTCTTTCAACAAATACTATGTATTTAAATTTCCCCACATTAAACGACAGCTGCTCTGTACTCGACTTGGCACTAAGATGGTCCACGAAAAGAGAGAAACGGTTTCGGGGATGAGTCCTTTCTCTAGGGTATTCAAGCTCGATTTTTTGAGCAGATTCTCCAAAGCGATACTTTAAGTAACCGGCAGTTTCTGAGAGATTCTCTGAAGCGCAAATGGACAAAAGTTTTCGCTTAATTTGACACGAGAAAACTGTCTTCTCAGTTCCAGCACAGAGTGTTTTCCCAATACTTTCTTCGGCGTTGGCGAGTTGGCTGGCAATTAGAGCTATGCCGATAAACAGTTGTATTCGCATAAAAATACGGTCTAACGTTTGAGTTGAGCGGCGGCTTTGAGCTGGCCGCGCAAGGCAGGATAAGCCACCGCCTTTCGCGGCCAGCTCAAAGGCGTCCGCTCGAACGATGGGTTAGGCAACGCGCGAGGAGACGCACCTAGGATTGAATGTCTAGCCATTCCCCGCCCTCCATTCCTGGACAGCACGCATCACCTCTGAACCCCGCTCTTTGGTGAGATCCCGCGCCGAATACTCCCCCGGGAAGTTGTGTATACGCGCCGCGAGATAGTCTAGATACAGCCGACCTATTGCGTGGTACTCGCGATACTCCTGCGGGGTGAGTTGAACCAGAACACTCCACTCCGTGAAAGAGTGCGAGACGCGAGCATCAAAGAAGTACTGGCCGGACTCCTCGAACAAGAACCACGTATTCGGACCGTGTGCCGCGACCTTCATGATGCCTAACACCTGAGTTAAGCCGCGCCGCGAAGCGGCGTCGGCTTGGACGAATTGTTAGGCCGCATGCCTGCGCCTTCTGGATGCGCCGAGCGCTCGAATAACGAGAGCCAGCCCCGCCGACACGATGCCAACGAGTGGGCCACCAAACAAAATGATGCCGACGAAAACCATGCCGGGTCCATCGCACGGCGGCGGGCATTGCCCAGGGCCTGGAAGCGTGAAGTACCAAAATGCAATGGCTGCCAAATACCCCGCCACGAACCAGATGGCGGCGACGGAAAACCCCGACATGCGTCGAGCGCGCGGCTGTTCGGAAGTTTCGACTTTCGGGCTTTGGTAAGGGTTATCCATGGACTATCCCAGCGGCCTAACACCGGAGTTGACCCGCGCCGCGAAGCGGCGTCGGGTTGAACGACTAGTTCGACGCGACGATACCGCAAAGCACCGTGTGGCCGAAGCCGGGACAGTTGGAGCGGCGCCGCCGAATGCCGCCGGGAACCGCACGCGCGATCTAGCCCCCGGACACTTCAAGAGCGCCGCCTCGGAACACGGCCGAAGCAAAAGCCGAAGCCGAGGTGATCGGCGGCGCCGCGAGGATGCCGCGCAGAGCTGCAAGGCGCGATGCGAGCCGCTCGATAGTTAGCAGCGCCTCGCGGTGGTTCACGAAGCTGCTTGAGAACCAGCCGACGGTGCGGACGGTCAAGCGCGGCGATGCCGCAAAACTTCTAGAACAAGATGCTGCAGGCGAACGTTCGACATGAGCGGCAGCTGGCGGCTTGCCGACAGCTGTCCGCTCGATGGAGGGGTTAGCCCACACCACCGATAAAGGCACTAAAGACCGACCGACAAAGCACAAGCTGCCATGACCAGGCCGACTACCGCAACTGCTGACAAGACCAACAGTGCCGACCTGAACGGCCTGCCAGCTTACCAACGACACCGGGCGCCGCCCACCCGACAAAGCCCGAAGGCCAAGACCAACTTTGCCTCTGCTCGCTTCACCAAACGCTGCAGCCTCACGCATGCGAGCAACCTGCGAGACAGCACCGACGGTCGAGCCACCACTGAGCTGCGAGGGTGCGGGACTGCCATGATTCCCAGGGCAGGCCCGCACGCTCCCAGCGGCGGTGAACGAAGGCACCACCTGCTGCGAACGCCACAAGCTCGGGCTCGACTCGTTCGAGCGCGAGCGCTGCGGCCTCAACGCGCCAACCTCCGAAGGCAACCGCCCCACGAAACGCACCGCTCAACATTGGGGGCTAACGTTCGACATGAGCGGCATGACCCGGCTTGCCGGGGCATGTCCGCTCGATGGAGGGGTTAGGCGTCGCGAAGCACCGCCTGCAGCTCATGCTTCGCCTCCCTGCTCCCCAAAGCGATTGCACAGTAGTACCAATCCACCGCACTGTTGAAATTTGCTTCCATAACCGCAGTACCGTTCGCGTAGCGGCGGGCGACAGCCAGAGCGGCCTTTGGATCACCGCTCACGCGAGCATACTGCTCCAGGTGACGTTGAGCTCTGTGGTACATCTCCTCCGGCTCGCACTCACCTAGCATCAGCTCCGAGGCCGAGTAGAGATTCCAATGTGCCGTAGCGTCCTCGTCGCTGACAGTGCGAACTGCCTGCTCGACCATAGCGTCCGCACGTTCGCGCGAGATCCCCGCTTCTTCACCAAAACGAGCGAGGCGAACTTGAGCGCCCAGGCTTCCGCGCTCGGCTGCAGAGGAAGTAACTGCTATGGCCTCGGCCCTGCGCCCTGCCGCGAGCATTTCGTTCACTTCATGCCACCACGCTTCCATTGCGGCGCCTAACTAGTTTTATACGTCACGGTCTGACTGATAAACCGGGACGCTAATTGATAAAACATTTCGGTTGATACTCCGCAAGGCAGTCACGGCCTAGGCTCCCGCACAATACTGTTTATTTATACAGTTCTAATTAACCGTGAAAGACGTCAATCAAAATTCTGCCTCCGGTCAACCACCTAAACTGCTTGATCAGCTTCGACGTTGCATTCGTGACAAGCATTATAGCCTGCGCACCGAACGGGTCTATGTTTATTGGACGAGATGGTATATCCGGTTTCACGGCCTTCGCCATCCCGCAGATATGGGAGCGGCGGAAATCCAAACCTTTTTATCGTACCTCGCTAACGAACGAAAAGTCTCTGTTTCCACGCATCATCAGGCGCTATGCGCACTTCTCTTTCTGTACAAAAATGTCTTGCAGATCGACTTGCCATGGCTCGATAACCTCCATCGCCCTGTCAAACCAGTCAGAAGGCCGACCGTGTTGACCCGGCAGGAGTTGGAACGGGTCTTTGCCCAGATGGAAGGCACTTATCTGCTGATTGCCCGCCTGTTGTATGGCACAGGGATGCGGTTGATGGAATGTGCGCAATTGCGGGTGAAAGACATCGATTTTGAAAGAAGGGAAATTACGATCCGAGAAGGAAAAGGAGGCAAAGATCGGCTCACCATGCTGCCCTTATCCCTCGTACAACCCTTGCGTGAACAAATCGCCCATGCAAAGACATGGTACGAAGAGGACAGGCTTAAGGGCCGCAATGGTGTGATGCTACCGAGCGCACTTGAACGGAAATATCCAGCGGCAGGAAAACAATGGGGATGGTTTTGGGTATTCCCAGCAGATCATGCATCAACCGATCCCCGGAGCGGCATCGTTCGGAGACATCATATCTATGAGCAATCCATTCAGCGGGCAATCAAGCGTGCCGTTCTGGCAGCAAAACTGACCAAGCCAGCGTCCACCCACACCCTGCGGCATAGCTTTGCAACGCATTTGCTGGAAGCCGGATACGACATACGTACCGTGCAGGAATTGCTGGGTCATGCGGACGTATCGACCACAATGGTTTACGCTCACGTGCTCAACAAAGGCGGCCGCGGCGTCTTATCCCCGATAGACCAAACTTCGTTAGCGTGACAAATCGTGACGCTTTTTGGCGAAGCGTGACGAGTGAGGGCGAGCCAAGTATTCCTACCATGAACTGCGGCAACGCAAGTTTCGTGGTTCATTGTTTTTTCGGGGGCGTATTCGATAACGGGCCTGTCGCTTTCCAGAACGACACGCTGCACGCAGCCGCCCGGGACGATCACGACGCTCGCCGGGCTCTCGCATCCAGCCACGCGCACAGCGACTCTGTCAATACAGACAGACAGACAAAGGCCGGTGCTATCATGTAGGCGGCCGCTTCTTAGACAAATTTTCGCCGTGGCACCGCTGCTGCCGGATCAGTCAGCGAATGGGATGAACCGCGCAGGCTTCATCCTGTGGCAAGAGTGACCGGCGACCAATTCCCCAAGTGAACGGTATTCCGCTTATCGTCGCGGCGCTCTTTCTGAACGCCGGGATTCTCTTCTATACCGGGCTGCAGGCGGCTGCTGTTGGCTTGTCCGGTGGCCGCGCGCCGGCCTACCTGACATTTGCGGCCATCTGCGCCATTCAGGGTTTCCTGCAGCTGGGATGGATTGCCTACTGGACGGCCGAGTCGGTCGCAAGCGTCATACCGGTTTTGCGGATCATCGACATCCTCAATTTGTTGTATCTCCCCGCTTTGTTCGCATTTATCGCGCTGTATTCCAGGCAGCATGTGATCAAACCCTGGCTCATTGCGATTGGCTTGTTTTGCGCCGTGCTGGCGCTGGCGAACATGATGCTTCCATACGGCCTGCGTTTTTCTTCCCTTGCATTCAGCGGAGTCATGTCGCTGCCCTGGGGAGACCGCGTCCCCCGCTTTTCCGGCGAACCAACCGCCTGGGAAATGCTTCGGCGCATGGCTTCTCTTGGCATATACCTTTGGGCCTTCTATAGGGCAATGAGCCAGTTCAAAGGCGGGAGGCGCCGCGAAGCCCTGTTTCTCATCATTTTTCTGGCGCTGGCGCTCGGCAGTCTGGCCATCAATACGCTGATCGAGGTCCGTGTATTGGAATTCATGTATGTCATCGGCATAGCGCCCGTTGTAATGGCTTTGCTGATGAGCATAGGCATGGGGATCAAATTGCGCGAACGCAGCGCGGCGCTGAAGGCGACCGAACGTGAATTGTGCGCAGAGATAGCGCGGGGAAGCAAGACGGATGAAATGATCCGCAATATTACGGCCGGCTGCGCCGGGGAAACCGGGGAAGCGTTTTTTCGCCAGTTCGTGCTGCATCTGGCGCGCGTATTTTCCGCCGAGCATGCATGGATCGGGAAGATCGACTGGCAGGCTTCGCCGCGCGTGACGACGCTGGCGCGCTGCGTGCGCGGCAAGCTCGAACACAACATTTCTTATGCATTCGACGACGCGCCCTGGGGAAAAACGGCGGCACAGCGTATCTGCGCCTATCCCTGCGAGGCCACTCGCCATTTCCCCGATGCGAAGCTGTTGCGCGAAATAGGCGCGGAAAGCTATGTCGCAATCGCCCTGTTCAATCACGAAGAAAAACCGGGCGGCGTACTGGTAGTGGCGGACAAAAAACCGCTGCAGGATGTGAAGCAGGCCATCGCAGTGATCGAGATATTCGCGGGCCGCGCAGCAGCGGAAATCGGCCGCCAACATGCCACCAACGAGCTGCAGGCCGCGATTGAGGAACTGCGCCAGAGCGATGTCAAGCAAAAACGCCTCAATCGCGCTCTGCGCTTGTTAAGTGATTGCAGCACGGCCCTGATTCACGCGGAGGACGAATACAAGCTGTTGTCCCAGGTATGCCGGCTCTGCGTCGACAGCGGCGGCTACCTGATGGCCTGGGTCGGTTACGCGGTGAACGACGACAGGAAAACCGTCCGGCCGGTAGCCCAGTTCGGGCATGAACCCGGTTATCTCGACCAAATCCATATTACCTGGGGCGATGACGCCACCGGACGCGGGCCGACCGGAACGGCAATCCGTACCGGAAAACCTACCGTCAATCAGAACGTCCTGACGAATCCCAATATGGCGCCATGGCGTGCAGCGGCACTGCGCTATGGGTATCAGTCAAGCGTGGCGCTCCCGCTCATTTGTGAACGAAACCAGGCCCTGGGCGCGCTCACGATGTATTCGAAGGAGCCGAATGCCTTTGATGAAGACGAGGTTGTGCTGCTTGGGAAAATGGCGGGCGAGCTGGCTTACGGCATCACGAATCTGCGCACCTCGCTAGCGCATAAGGCAGCACAGGAGCAGGTTCAGTTCTTGTCATATTTCGATCCATTAACCCGCCTGCCCAACCGGCTTTTTCTGCGCGAGCGTTTCGAAAACGCGGTACAGATCGCCCAGGCCGCCGGTTCCCTGGTGGTGTTGCTGTATCTCGATATCGATAATTTCCAGAACATCAATGACGCATATGGTTCCAGCCGCGGCGACCGGCTGCTGGTCCAGGTCGCCCAACGGTTAAGGTTCTGGCTTCCGGCGTCGGCGACAATCAGCCGGATCGGCGCGGACGATTTTGTGGCGCTTCTGCCCGACATGTCCAATTTGAACCGGGTATCAAGCTCTGTCATCAAGATACTCAACACATTCAACAACCCGTTCGCCATCGACGATGAAAAGATCGAATTGACCTGCTCGGTCGGCGTCAGCATTTTCCCCAACGACGCAAAGGCTTTCGACAACCTGCTCTCCTTAGCCGCACTGGCGCTGCACCATGCAAAAGAGGTCGGGGGCAACACCTACCGCTTTTATGCCGAGGGGATGAATAAGGATGTGCTGGGGCAGATCCATTTGATGAAGGCGCTGCCATCGGCTCTTCGTGCGCAAGAGCTGGTGTTGCACTATCAGCCGCAAATCGATATCCGCAACGGAACAATCAAGGGAGTTGAGGCGCTGATTCGGTGGGAACATCCGACGGAAGGGCTTCTGACGCCGGACCGGTTCATCTCGCTCGCCGAGCAGCGCGGCTATATCGTTCAGATCGGCGAATGGGCGCTGCGGGAAGCCTGCCGCCAGGCTAAGGCATGGCTCGATACGTACGCGATGCCATTGGTTATGGCTGTCAATCTGTCGGCATTGCAGTTCAAGCGCAGCAATTTAATGCAAGTGGTATCGTCCGCGCTCGCTGAAACCGGACTACCGCCTTCGCTCCTGGAATTGGAGCTGACGGAATCCACGTTATTAAACATCGAGGAAACCAGGGAAACACTGGAGTCCCTGAAATTATTAGGGGTCAAAATATCGATCGACGATTTCGGCACCGGCTACTCCTGCCTCGCCTATTTGCAGCATCTGGCCATCGACAAACTGAAGATCGATCAGGCGTTTGTCAGGGACATCGCAAACGACACGGAAAGCGCGGCAATCATCAAGACGATCATTCAACTTGGCCATGCCCTGCATCTGGAAGTCATCGCAGAAGGGATAGAAACACCGGAGCAGCATGCATTTTTGTGCGACGCAGGATGTGATGAAGGGCAAGGCTATTTATACAGCCGCGCGCTTCCGTGCGATCAATTTCCGAAGTTGTTCTTACTGAAAAACCTGGCCGCCAACGCCCTGTCACCTGCGCGCAGCTGATCCGGCTGGCTTTCCAAGAGCCGTTTCGCCCTGAGCCGAAAGGCTATCCGAACAGCACCAGAATGAAGGTGGGTCGCGAGGTCAATAAGAGTGGCTCGGCAGAACACTGATTTATTGCAGCGCACATTGCTTTTACATAAAACTAAGCGAAAAATCACTTAGTACCATGTCAACCATGCATTCGTCTCATCGGGGGAAGTGAGCGGATGCGGGGCAGGAACGGCGTATCAGCCTCTAGCAGCCTCTAGCGCCAATCCTGCAGCTTCCTGCAGTTTCATCGGGGAGACAGAGGTACGAAGTAAATAGACTGCCAAAAAGGCAGCGATAGTTGCAATAAATCCAACACCAATTCATGGAGACAACGATGAAAAACCAGCTATGGAAATGGCTGTACGCAGCCCTTATTGCCATTTGTATTGTGCCTGCCCAGTCCTGGGCGCTCGGCTATACCCAGACCAAATACCCGATCGTGCTTGTGCACGGGCTGTTCGGCTTCGATAACATCGGCCCGTTCGGCTATTGGTACGGCATTCCCTCGGCATTGACCGCCGACGGCGCCAAGGTGTATGTGGCGCAGGTGTCGGCCGCCAACAGCACGGAAGTGCGCGGCGAACAATTGCTGACCCAGGTTAAGCAAATTCTGGCCGCAACCGGCGCAGCCAAGGTTAACCTGATCGGCCACAGCCACGGCGGTCCGACCACGCGCTATGTCGCGTCGGTGCGGCCGGACCTGGTCGCCTCGGTCACTTCCGTCGGCGGCGTCAACAAGGGGTCCGCGGTCGCCGACATCCTGATCGGCGTGGCCCCGCCGGGTTCCCTGTCCAATGCCGTGCTGACCTCGGTCACCAATGGCCTGGCCAGCCTGATTAGCTGGCTGTCGGGCAGCCCGACGCTGCCGCAGAATTCGTGGGCAGCCGCACAGTCGCTCAGCACCGCCGGCTCGGCAAAGTTCAATGCCGCCCATCCTGAAGGCGTGCCGGCCACCGCCTGCGGCGAGGGCGCGTATCAGGTCCGGGGCGTGTATTACTTCTCCTGGAGCGGCGCGCAGCCTTACACCAATGTGCTGGATGTGGCCGATCCATGGCTGCTGTTGACGTCGGCCGCGTTTGCCGGCGCCAAGAACGATGGCCTGGTCGCGAGCTGCTCCACCCACCTGGGCAAGGTCATTCGCGACAACTACGGGATGAATCACCTGGACGAGGTGAATCAGACGATCGGCATCGTGAATCTTTTCGAGACCAATCCGAAGACGCTCTATCGCCAGCATGCCAATCGCCTGCAAAGCCTTGGCCTGTAATGCCCGATAGAGTGAGCCAATGAAAACAAGGAAGGTATATCTTGGCGTGGCGGCGGCGATGGCCGCCGCCATTTTTTTGACCGCCTGGCTGACGCAACCCGAACCCAAGGCCGAGGTCAAGCCCAACGGCGACGGCAATCTGTTCGCCTTTGTCAAATCGATGGAGGGCACCCGGCCGGACGGCAATATCGCTTCGACCCCCGACGACCAGCTGCAAGTCAATGCGGAACTGCCGCGCATGTTCGATTACTACCTGGCCGCGCTCGGGGAAAAGACGCTTGATGAGATACGCGCGGAAATCGAACGCCAGTTGGACCAGCGCCTGAAGCCGAATGCGGCCGAGCAAGCCAAGCGCCTGCTGGCCCGCTACCTCGATTACAAACGCGACCTGGTCACGGTGGAAAAGGATCTGCAAGCCAAAGCTCCCGGCAACGGGATCGACGCGATCAAGGCGCGCCTGGACGCCATACAGCAATCGCGCCTGCGGTTTTTTAGCCCGGAAGAAGTGCAGGCCATGTTCGGCCTGGAAGACGCCTATGACCGGGATAACCTGGCGCGCTATGAAATCGCCCAGGATAAGACGCTGACGGAAGCGCAAAAGAAGGAAAGGCTGGCGGCGCTGGATGCCGCCATGCCGCCCGAATTGCGCAAGGAGCGGGAAGCGCCGCTGGCGATTGTCAGACTGGAAGAGACCGCACAGCAAATGCGGGCGAACGGCGCCAGCGATGACGACGTGTATCGCATGCGTGCCGCCGCGCTGAACCCGGAAGCCGCGGCGCGTCTGGCCGAAGTGGACCGCGAGGAGGCTGCCTGGAAAAGCCGTATCGCCGACTACCTGGCCGAGCGGAGCAGGCTGCTCAACTCCGGCATGGCCGATGCCGAGCGTCAGGCGGCCATTCAGCAATTGCGCGATAGCCGTTTCACGCAGCTGGAACAAAAGCGGCTTCCGGCATACGAATGACCGGTCTTGTCCGCAGCGGGGGAACGTTACGCCATGCGGACTTGCGATCCGATTGAGCTTGCACAGCGCATGGCCATGTGCGCTGTTCTACATTGAATTTGCCGCCATTTCACCGATGCGGCGGCATCGAAACCGGCATCGAAACCGGCATCGAAACCGACAGCTGCTTTCTTTCCATATTGAATGCGCAAACAGCGCAAACAGCCGGATAGGAAGGCACTGGGAAGGATGTTCATCATGGCCACCAGGAAAATCGCTGTTTTACTCCCCGCCGCACTACTGATGCTTTCGGCATGCACCGTTCCGCCGACCCAGGAGCAATCCGGCATGGTGATAGGCGGCGCGCTTGGCGGTGCGCTCGGCTCCCAGATAGGCGGAGGCGAAGGCAGGACCGTCGCAACCATCGTCGGCACGCTCGTCGGCGCCTCGATCGGAGGCGCTGTTGGCCGTTCCATGGATGAACAGGACCGTATCAAGGTTGCACACAGCCTGGAAACCGTTCGCACCGGCGTGGCTTCCCAATGGCGCAATCCGGACACCGGCAACGAGTACACGGTAGTGCCGACCCGCACCTACGACGCGGGCGGAACGCCCTGCCGGGAATACACGGTCAACGCGACGATTGGCGGCAAGCGCGAAAAGGTGTACGGCACCGCCTGCCGCCAGCCGGATGGAAGCTGGAAAACGGCCGGCTGAGCTGATAAACCGTTGGCGCTGCATCCGGGATGCGGCTCAGATACCTTTCCAGGCTTCATTCCGGCCACCACGTCCTCATCGAACTCGCGGCAAGGCTGGCGATACAGGAAGAGGCGCATCCGTATTCATGTCGCACTGAGGAAAAGGAATACGGGATCACGCCAAGCATTGCTTCGGACGGCGCGCAAGATGGTTTGCGATAGGTCATGCCCTGGCGTATGTCATCGCCGCCGCCCCGACGAGCTGCCTAGACTGATAATTTCGAGAAGACGAAGGCCCGGCCGCCAAAGACGCCCTGGCGCCCCTTCCTTGCCGACACCGCACCATGTTTACCGGAAGATTCGACGATCGCACCGACGCCGCACGCGCACTTGCGCAACGCCTGCAAGAGTATCGCGGCCGCCATCCATTGATACTCGCGATTCCACGCGGCGCAGCGCCGATGGGGCTGGTTCTCGCGCAACAGCTGGAGGGCGAACTGGATGTCGTATTGGTCCACAAGCTCGGCGCTTTCCTCGATCCGGAGCTCGCCATTGGCGCCATCGACGAGAGCGGCTGGACCTATCTCTCGCCGGTGATCGAGGAGATCGGGGAACCGCGCGAGATGATCGAACAGACCAAGGCGCACCAGCTGGATGCGTTGAAAAAACGGCGTGCCCAATACACGCCGTTCGCGCCGCCGATCGATCCGCAAGGCCGTATTGCGATTGTGGTGGATGACGGCCTGGCCACGGGAGCAACGATGATCGCGGCATTGCATGCGGTGCGCGCCAGGAAGCCGGCCGAACTGGTATGCGCCGTTCCGGTCGCGGCAGCCGACAGCCTGGCGCTGGTGGCCCCCTTGGCCGACAAGATCGTCGCTCTGCAAGTGCCTGCGTATTTCGGCGCCGTCAGCCAGTTTTACCGGCATTTTCCTGCCGTAACGGACGAGGAAGTGACCCAAATCCTCTCGGCGGCGCGCGCTCCCGGCGATCACCCGGGCAAGCCCGCAGAGCCCGCATAGCCTGCATAGAATGGGGCGTCCGGGCTTGCCGGCGCCGCCATACCTGTTGGCATGTTGACAAGCCGAATCTAGCCGCCCCAGGTTGCAATGATGAGGGCGGCATAGACGATGACTCCCGTGACGAATGCCCCCGGCCTGAAATTCTTCGGGCTGGGTAATTCATGGCGCACGACGTTGATGACCGTGCTGCCGGCAATCAAGGCGAGCATTCCGTACAGCGCCCCTTCCGGCAGCGCGAAGCCGGCCGCCAGTGCGCAACCAATGACCGGCATTGCTGCCAACGCGGCGCGCCAGCGCCAATGGTGCGCGCCGGGACACAGGCGCAGCAGGAAGAGGTCGTTAAAGAGCAGGTGCAGCCCCAGCGCCGTCACGTAAAAGCCCAGGTTCAGCGGGCCTGCGTGGGCTTCTTCCACGACTCCGGCGCCCGCAAGGAAATTGTAAACAAGGAACAATACGGCGAAGCCCAGGTAATCGTCTTGCAGGCTGGGGCTCTTCGCCAGATGCACTTGCAGCAGATACATCGTCGATAGCGCGCCCAGCAGCAGGATGAACAGGGTCTCCAGCGGTTCGGGCCCGAGCGGCAGCAAGGCGTGAATCTTGGGGGCGCCGTATTTGGCGAGCTCGAAGAGCAGATACAGCAACACGTACGCCAGCCCGGTTCCGCCGCTGAAGCTGTCGAGCGATGCAAGATACCGTTGCGGCAGGCGGGCGATGGCCGGCGTGACAGCGTAGGCAGCTGCGAGCACCAGGCTGCCGGCCAGTGCCGCCGCTGTCTCGCCCATCATGCCCCCGGCTTTGCGGCGCGGCGAAAGCGCCAGCGCACGAGCTTGTAGATCTCCGCCGCCACCAGCAGGCTCATGCCCTCGGCCACCGCCATGCCGAACTCCCAGGGCTCGATCGGCACGGTGCCGAGCAATCGCTGCAGAGGCTCCCAATATACGGCGAGCATCTGGATGACAAGTGCGACCAGCGCCGCGCCGACCAGCCACCGGTTGGGCGGCAGCTGATAGAGGGGCCGCTCGGCCGAGCGGAAGGCGAACGCGCTGAAGGCCTGGAACGTGGCGTTGACCGTGAACGCCTCCGTTCGCGCATGCTCGACCGGCGTCCCGACCGACAGTTCCCAGGCGAACACGGCCAGGGTGCCGGCGGCCATGCCGAGGCCCATGCACATCAGCCGCACGAAAGCCGCGCGGGTGATCAGCGGGTCGCCCGGCGGGCGCGGCGGGCGGTTCATCAGGTCGGGATCGCCCTGCTCCAGCGCCAGCGGCTTGTCGAACACGCCTGTCGCCACCAGGTTGATCCATAACAGCATCACGGCGGTGAGCGGCAGCGGCAAACCGAGCACGATCGAGCCGGCGACGGTCGCAATGTTGCCCACGCAGGTCGCCGTCAGGTATTCCGCCACCTTGCGCAGGTTGTCGGAGATCGCGCGCCCCTCTTCCACGGCGGCGACGATGGTGGCGAAGTTATCGTCGGCCAGCACCATGTCCGCCGCGCCCTTGGCGACCTCGGTGCCGGTGATGCCCATGGCGATGCCGATGTCGGCCTGGGACAGGGCCGGCGCGTCGTTGACGCCGTCGCCGGTCATCGCCACGATCGCCCCCTGGCGTTGCAGCGCTTTCACGATGCGCATCTTGTGCGAGGGGTTGACGCGGGCATAGACCGCTGCGCGCTGCACGACACCCTCAAGCGCGTCGTCCGTCATGTTCTCCAGGTCCGCCGCTTCCAGCACCATCTGGCGCTCGCGCAGGATGCCCAGCTGGCGCGCAATGGCCGCCGCCGTTGCGCGGTGGTCGCCGGTGATCATGGCGACCCGGATGCCGGCCGACTGGCAGGCCCGGACCGCGGGAATCGCTTCCGGACGCGGCGGATCGATCATGCCGACCAGCCCGACCAGCACCAGCCTGCCGTGCAGATAGTCGCCCGACAGCACCCCCGGATGGTCCACGGCGCGCACCATGCCCAGCGCCAGCGTGCGCAGCGCCTGTTCGGCCATGCCATGCCCCGCGTCGAGCAGGCTGGCGCGCGCCGCCTCATCGAACGCCAGGATCGTGCCGTCGAGCGCCTGGTAATGGCTGGCCATCGGCAGGAGCCGTTCCAGCGCCCCCTTCGCGAACGCCACCAGTTCGCCGTCGGGAGCGCGGTTCAGGGTTGCCATCCATTTGCGTTCGGAGCTGAAGGGGATTTCATCGACGCGGTCCCACTCGTCCTGGAATTGCAGCTTCTCCGAGAGCACCCGCAATGCGCCTTCGGTCGGATCGCCCAATACGCGCCACTCGCCGCCGGCCTGCTCCAGAATCGCGTCGTTGCACAGCCGGGCGCAGGCGCCAAGCCAGCGCAACCCGGGCGCCTGTCCGGCGCTCACCGGAACGCCGCCGGCCAGCACGCGGCCGCTCGGCTCGTAGCCGGCGCCTTCGACGGTCAGGAGCCGGCCGCCCATGCCGATCTGCTCGACGGTCATCGCATTGCGCGTGAGCGTGCCGGTCTTGTCCGAGCAGATGATGGTGGCGCTGCCCAGGCCCTCGACGGCCGGCAGCCGGCGTATCATCGCCTGCCGCCGGGCCATGCGCGTGACGCCGATGGCGAACAGCACCGACACCACGATCGGCAGGCCCTCGGGAATGGCCGCCACCGCCAGGCTGATCGCCACATAGAACATCTCGGCAAAAGGATGGCCGAGCGCCACGCCCAGCGCCAGCACCGTGCCGATGATCAGCACGATGATGAGGCCGAGCCGGCGGCCGAAATCGGCCAGCTTGCGCTGCACCGGCGTTTCCGTCCCGGCCTCGGCCACATCGGAGGCGATCTTGCCCACCTCGGTGGCCATGCCGGTCGCCACCACGACGGCGCGCCCGCGGCCGGATACCACGGCCGTGCTCATGAACGCCATGTTGACCTGGTCGCCCAGCGGCAGATGCGCTTCCCCCGCGATGGCCCCGCTGTCCTTGGGCACCGGCAGCGACTCGCCCGTCAGCTCCGCCTCGGCGATCGCCAGTTCGCTGGCGTGGATGATCCGCGCATCGGCGGCGACGCGGTCGCCGGACTCCAGCAGCAGGATATCGCCGGCCACGACTTCGCTCGCCGGGATCTCTTCCACCCGGCCGGATCGCATGACCCGCGCGCGCGGGCTGGTCAGCCGCTGCAACGCGGCGATCGCGCCGGCGGCGCGCTGTTCCAGCACATAACCGAGCGTGGCGTTGATGAATACGATGGCCAGGATCACGTACACATCGAGCCCTTTTTCCATGAAAAAGGCGATCACGGCCGCGCCCAGCAGGATGAGGATCAGGGGGCTTTTGAATTGCTCCAGAAAGACCGCCAGCCGGGACCGCCCGCGCTTGACCGCCAGCTGGTTCGGGCCATGCGCCGCAAGACGCCGCCTGGATTCCTCAAGATCGAGGCCGTTCTCGGCAGTGTCGAGCGACGCCAGTACGGCATCGGGGGACAGGGCATACCAGGGAGCGTTTGCGGATGCGCCGTGGTGCGCCGTGCGGTGTTGCGAGGGCATGCATCACTCCTTTTGTCCGGCAGGGCGATCTTCATGATTCAGCGTTTCGCCCCCAGATATTCCACCAGGTCGTTCAAGGTGCGCAAGCGCGCATAATCGGCTTCGGGAATGTCCACGTTCAGCTTGCGGTGCAGGCCGATCAGGAAATTGAGCCAGTCCATCGAATCCAGATCGACCTGCTCGCGCAGCGCCCGGTCGGCAACGAGTTCGCCGGCGTCGACTTCCGGCGCGATCGACCTGAGGGTGGAAACCACCGTCGCCAGCAAGTCCTGTCGTTCCATGCTCCCCCCTCAGAGTTGTTCGGGCCGCTGCAGCCGTTCGCGCACCTCGGCCAGGAACAGCGCGCCGGTGTGGCCGTCCGATACCCGGTGGTCGCCGCAAAGGCTGGCCGTGGCCGCCGGCATCGCGCACAGCCCGCCGTCGGCCGTGACCCACGCCACGTCGCGCACCCGGCCGAAGCCGACCAGGGCGACCTGCGGCGGATAGATCACGCCGAACACGCTTTCCACGCCCTGCTCGCCGAGATTGGTCACGGTGATCGTCGGGTCCGACATTTCGGAACTGCGCAGGGAACCGGCGCGCGCGCGCTGCACGAGGTCGGCGAGGTCGCGCATCAACCGGTCCAGCGGCTTGTCGGCGGCATCGTGGATGGCCGGCGTGATCAGCCCGCCCTGGCGCAGCGAAATCGCCACGCCGACATGGATCGCCTGCGACGGCCGGCGCTCCCCGTCCAGGCAGAAGCCGTTCATGTCCGGGTATTTTTTCAGGGCGAGCGCCACCGCCTTGATCTGCAGCGTGGCCATCAGCAGGCGTTCGGTGATGGCGCGCTGTTCGTTGGCCGCGGCCAGCCACTGCTGCGCCTTGCGCATCGGCACCGTCTCGCTCAGGTAGTAGTGCGGGATCTCCCGCTTCGAGCGGCTCATGGCCGCCGCGATCGCCTTGCGCATGGCGGCCTGCCTGTCGGCCGGTGCCGGCGTCGCCTGCGCTTCGAGCCGCTGCACGTCCTGCAGGGTGACGGCGCCGTCGGGCCCGGTGCCGATGACGCTATCGATGTCGATGCCGTGATCTTCCGCATGCTTGCGCGCGGCCGGCGAGATCCGGCGCCGCGCTGGCGCCGGCGACGGCCGGGAGAGCGCGACGACCGGCTCGGGCAGGCGCAGCGCAGGGGGTTCGACGGCAGGCGCCGATGGTATTGCGGGTATTGCGGGCACTGCCGCCGACTCTGCAGACTCTGCCGGCTCTGCCGATTCACCCGCTGCCAGCAATATGGCCAGCACGGCGCCGACCGGCACGATATCGCCGGGCTTGGCCAGCAGCTCGAAGACGGTGCCGTCCTGCCAGCTTTCCACATCGACCGCCGCTTTCGAGGTGTCGACCACAGCCACCACCTGCCCGCGCCTGACAATATCGCCCGGCTTGATCCGCCACTGGAGCAGCTTGCCCTCGTCCACGTCGGCGCCGAGAAACGGCAACTTGAATTCGATCATCGCTGTCCCACCGCTAGTCTGGCCGCCGCCGCAATCGACGCCGCCTGCGGCAGCGCCGCTTCTTCCAGATGCCGCGCATACGGGATCGGCACCTCGGCGCTGCAGACGCGGATGGGCGCCGCATCCAGCTCGTAGAACGCGTTTTCCGTGATGCAGGCGACGATTTCCGCCGCCAGGCTGGCGGTTTTCCAGCCCTCGTCGACCGCGACCGCGCGATGCGTCTTGCGCACCGAGGCGAGGATCGTGTCCGTGTCGAGCGGCCGCAGCACCCGCAGGTCGACCACTTCCGCGTCGATGCCGTCCGCCGCCAGCAGATCCGCCGCCGCCAGCGCCTTCGGCAGGCAGCCGCCATAGGCATACAGGCTGACATCGGCGCCGGCGCGGCGGATGGCCGCCGAACGGATGTCGCACGCGCCGGGAACGATGTCGTCCTCCATGTTGTAGAGCTGCGCATGTTCGAACACGATCACCGGATCGGGATCGACCAGCGCCGGCGCCAGCATGCCGCGCGCATCGGCCACGGTGGCCGGCGCCAGCACCTTGATGCCGGGGATGTGCGCATACCATCCTTCCAGGCTGTGCGAATGCTGCGCCGCCACCTGCCGCCCGGCGCCGGTCGCCATCCGGATCACGATCGGCACGTTGAACTGCCCGCCCGACATGTGGCGCAGCGCGGCCGCCGTGTTGACGATCTGGTCCAGCGCCAGCAGGCTGAAGTTGACCGTCATGATTTCCACGATCGGGCGCATGCCGCCCAGCGCCGCGCCGATGCCGGCGCCGACGAAGCCGAGTTCGGACAGCGGCGTGTCGCGGATGCGCTCCGGCCCGAATTCCTCGAAAAAGCCTTTCGACACCGCATAGGTGCCGCCGTACTTGCCGACATCCTCGCCCATCAGGAACACGCGCGGGTCGGCCGTCAGCGCCTCGCGCAGCGCCTGCCGCAATGCCTCGCGATAGCTCATCTTCATCGCCGCGGCTCCGGCGAATAGACGTCCTGCGTCAGGCACGCGACCGGCTCCCATGGCGCGGCGTCGGCGAAGGCGACCGCTTGCTGCACTTCCCGTTCGGCCTGGGCGTCGAGCGCGAGGAATTCGGCTTCGGTCAGCTTGTCCTCGGCCTTCAGGCGCGCGGAAAAGGTGTGGATCGGGCCGCGCTGCTTCCACGCTTCGATTTCGGCCTTGTCCCGGTACAGGTCGGGATCGAACATCGAGTGCGGGCGGAAGCGGTAGGTCTGGAATTCGACGAAGACCGGCCCTTCCCCGGCGCGCACCCGCCGCGCGGCCTCCCGCGTCGTTTCGTGCACCGCGACCACATCCATGCCGTCGGCCTTCATCGCCGGCACGTTGTAGCTGGCCGCCTTGGCGCACAGGTCGGTCTGCGACTCGGAACGCGCCAGCGCGGTGCCCATCGCGTAGAAATTGTTCTCGCAGAGGAACAGCACCGGCAGCTTCCACAGCGCGGCCAGGTTGATCGATTCATGAAAGGCGCCCTCGGCCATCGCGCCTTCGCCGAAGAAGCAGGCGTTCACGCGCGGAATCGCCTGCATCTTGTCGGCCAGCGCCAGGCCGACGGTCAGCGGCAGGCCGCCGCCGACAATCGCATTGCCGCCGAAGAAACGGGTGGCGCGGTCGAACAGGTGCATGGAGCCGCCGCGGCCGCCCGAGCAGCCGTCGCGCTTGCCGAACATTTCCGCCATGATCGCCGTCATCGGCACGCCGCGCACCAGCGCATGGCCGTGTTCGCGGTAGGTGGCGATGATGTTGTCCTCCGGCGCAAGCGCATGCAGCGCGCCGGCCGCGACCGCCTCCTCGCCGATATACAGGTGCAGAAAGCCGCGGATCTTCCCGGCGCCGTACAGCTCCGCCGATTTTTCCTCCATGCGGCGGATGCGCAGCATGTCGGTCAGCAGCGCCAGGCAGGCGGCCTTGTCATAAGGTACGCTCATGACGCCTCCTCATGACTGCCCCTCCAGCGTGGAGGTGTCGCCTTCCGGCAGGCCCAGTTCGCGCGCCTTCAGCAGCCGGCGCATGATCTTGCCGCTGCGCGTGCGGGGCAGCGCCGGCAGGAAGTCGATTTCCTTCGGCGCCACGGCCGCGCCCAGCCGCTTGCGCGCATGGCCCAGCAACTCCATGCGCAGTTCCTCCGACGGCGCGACGCCGCGCTTGAGCGAGACGAACGCCTTGACCGTTTCGCCCACCGTGGCGTCCGGCTTGCCGATCACGCCGGCTTCGGCCACCGCCGGATGCTCCATCAGCGCGCTCTCCACCTCGAACGGCCCGATCAGGTGCCCGGCCGACTTGATCACGTCGTCGGCGCGCCCGACGAACCAGAAATAGCCGTCCGCATCGCGCTTCGCCAAGTCGCCGGTCAGGTACAGGTCGCCGGCGAAGCATTTGCGGTAGCGCTCCTCGTTGTTCAGATAGCCGCGAAACATCGACGGCCAGCCGCTTTTGAGCGCCAGTTCGCCTTCGGTATCGGGCGCGTCGATCGTCCGCACCGGCCCTTGTTCGTCGCGGGCGACGATGAACGCCTCGACGCCGGGCAAGGGCCGCCCCATCGAGCCGGGCTTGATGTCGAAGGCCGGCGTGTTGGCGATCATGATGCCGCCGGTCTCGGTCTGCCACCAGTTGTCGTGGATCGGCAAGCCGAGCACTTCCCGGCCCCACCATACCGCTTCCGGGTTGAGCGGCTCGCCGACGCTGGCGATGAAGCGCAGTTTCGGAAACGCATATTTTTTGGCGATCTCCTCGCCGGCTTTCATCAGCATCCGGATCGCCGTCGGCGCGGTGTACCAGACGCTGACCTGCTGCTCCTGCAGGATGCGATACCAGCGCTCGGCGTCGAACTCGGCTTCGTCCACGACCGAGGTCACGCCATGCAGCAGCGGCGCGACGATGCCGTACGAAGTGCCGGTGACCCAGCCCGGATCGGCGGTGCACCAGTAGATGTCGTCGGGATGCAGGTCGAGCGCATACTTGCCGGTGACATAGTGCGTCACCGCGGCGGCGTGCACGTGCACCGCGCCCTTGGGCGTGCCGGTGGTGCCGCTGGTGAAATGCAGCAAGGCCATGTCCTCCGGCTGCGTCGCCACCGTGTCGAAGGCATCGTCCGCCTCGCGCATCATGCGCTGCAGGTCGACCGTGCCGGGGAGGTCGGGCGCCGGCTCGCCGCGCTCCGCCACCAGCAGCACATGCCGCAGCTGCGGCAGCCGGTCGCGGATCTTTTCGATCTTGCGGCGATACAGCTGGACGGTCGTCACGAGCGCCTTCGCGTCGCCCAGGTTCAGGCGCGTGACGATCGGTTCCGGACCGAAGGCGGAAAACAGCGGGCAGGCGACCGTGCCGTTCTTCAGGCTGCCCAGCACCGCGACGTACAGTTCCGGGATGCGCCCGGCCAGCACGAACAGCCGGTCGCCCTGGCCGATGCCCAGCCTGCGCAGCACGTTGGCGAAGCGGTTGGTGAGAAGAGAGAGCTCGCGGTAACTGAGCGCGCGCTCCCCGTCCATGCCCAGGAAACGGAAGGCGGCACGCTCCCGCGATGCGTCCTGCAGATGCCGCTCGATGGCTTCATGCGCAATGTTGATGCCCCCGCCCGGCAAGCCGGCCAGTTCCTTCCTTGCATTTTCCCAGGAGAATTCGGCCCTGGTTTCATCGTAGTCGACCCAGTTCGGCGGAACCCGGAAATCCGATGCGGCCTTGCGGATGATAGAAGAACGCGGCATGGCGATCCTTCCTCTTCTGTGGATTACCGGGCCATTGTGAGCCGCGCCGGGCGGGGCTGCCCTTGATCCTGGTCAAACGCATACGCGAGCAACGATGCCGGAGTGTTTCCGATCGTGCATATCAGTTTCCCGATCCAGAGGCTGAATTCCGGCGACGAGTTGCTGGCGGTGACCTCCTTCAATCTCCACGGCAAATATCGTCTTGTCAGCGAAAACGCTCCAGTGCAGGATCGTTTATCTTCTGTTCCGGCAAACCCGTTATTGATGGGATTTCAGACAGCCGGGGCATGCCGCCTTTCACATTGACCTTTCCCTGCTTGTCCTTCCAAACGACGCCGGGCGTGCCTTCGATCCCGAATTTCGCCATCAACTCGCCATTCTTGCGAATGCTCGCCGCAATCGCCGGCTTCGCGGTTTCATTTGCCTGTGGCGACGGCGACCAGGTTTTACCGTGGTTGTTCTCCATTTTCCGGAAAGCGGCAGTTTTATCGGGTGCGGCCATGATCTCGATTGCTTTCGGCATGCTGGTGGGGCTAAGCGTAGCCACCGGAATCCAGCGTACCTGCAGGCCGGCTTTTTCATACGGTTGCAGGGCTTGCCAGGTGAAATGGCAAAACGGACAGTTTGCGTCAACGAACACATAGATCACGCTCTTCGGATCTTTCGTCGGCCCTTCCGTGACATAGGCCGACTTTTCCAGATCGGGGAACAGCGCAGCGAAATCCGGTTTAGGGATGTACTTTTCCGCATAGAGCGCTGACAAATTCTCGCCGTTTTCACCAATCAGCGTTCCCAACAAGAGGCTTTTTTTGTCGGCGGTTGTAAACACCAGCGAATAGCGCCCTCCTTCGGATAGCACCCATCCGGTGAGGCCGGAAGCAGCAGGGAACGTTCTGGCGACCTTAACGCCGTTGTCAATCGCGCCTTGAATCACCTTCGGATAATTCTCCGTTGCCCATGCGCAGTTCATCAGGCTGGCAGTTGATGCGACTACAACAAGTTGCATGGCCAGGCTTGTGTTAATCGCGGCGGAACGTGAGTTGGCTTTGTAAGTTTTCAGTAAATTAAACATGCGCAGATTCATTCATTGATAAGTTGAGTCCTTGTACTTCCCAGTAAGGCCTACATCTGGCGGCCCCTGGAGAGTGATTGCATGAATTTGCCGGTGTCCTGGCATCCGATGACGCGTGCGTCCTTGACTTCCCGGCCCGTTCTTCAAGCGACCTGATTTTCTTGAAATGCGCCAAGCGCCCATGCATTCGATTGCTCCCATCATCCGCCGCCACAGTCCTTTCGCGCACCTTCCTCACGCACGTATGTAGCACCAACCGTCGCGCTGCATCAGCGCGATGGCCAGGGCTGCTCCGGGAACCACCTGCAAGGGGGACGGCGCCATCCGCTGAATCTTGTTCAATGTATTACCGCAAACCAGCGTGAAGCGATCGGTATCGGGCCATGGCACATCCAGCACTTCGCGAACGCCGTCGGCATTGACGACGATACGCACTTCGGCATCAGGCACCTCCTTGAGCAGGTTGGCAGCATTATTCCTGGCGCGGGCAACCGCGCCTGCGGTGGGTGCATGAATCAGAATGCGCAGCGGTTGCATGCTTGATTCCATGGCATTGACTCCTCTATATGGGGGTAACATCGCGATCGCATCGAAGAGAAACGCGCAGCCACTCTCCTCGCTTAGCGAGATTGCTGATGACCTGACATGCGCAATGCCTCGATACGTTGCGCCAGCGTCGCGGCGGATAGTTCTCCGGTGCGCCGTCCCACCAGGATTCCCTTTTCGTTGAAGAACAGAGTGGTCGGCAAAGCCATTGAACCAGTCCGGCTGCCGACCTCCATGCGGGAGTCGAGCAACACGTTGTCGAGGGAAAGCTGTTCGGTCGTCAGATAGTGGCGTACGGCGTCCGCGCTTTCGCCCTGGTTAGCGAAAATGAATACGACGTCGTGATAGCGCGCCTGCGCATCACGCAGTACAGGCATCTCGCGACGGCAAGGCGGGCACCAGGTCGCCCACAGGTTCACCACCACCGGTTTCCCCGCCAAGGAGTGCAGCGCAAGCGTGCCGCCATCCAGGCGTGCCAGCTCCACCCGGGGCAGTCCTTCCTGTCCTGTATCGCTTGCCATCATTGCTGCCATCCCCATGAACCAGATCACCATGCCGGTACTCACGGCAAGCACGAGCGGCTTGCGCGCCTCGCTGCGGCGCCACGCAAACCACGCCCCCAGTGCGATCAGTACAACCATGCCGCCGGATGTGGAAAATCCTCCATCGCGGATGTCCAGAACGCTCCACGGTGCGGTTTTGTACATGTCGAAGTACAGCGCGACAAACACGATTCTTGCGCCCAGAACTGCGGCAATCAGTAGCTTCCAGAGGGTGGGGGCGATATCCACCTTCCGCGAACGAGTTGCCCAGCTGCCGACAGCCAGGCTGAAAAACATTGCCGCAGCAATATAGATTGGCCCGAGTGAAACGGCGAACGGCCCTATATTGATCGTTTCCATTACAACGCCGCGCAGAGCCGATGGCGATGTTCGGATAGTGGGCGGGCGTAAGACGTATGCGACCTATCAGGCGATTGCGTCATGTTTCATCCTTTTCGTTTTGCTCCAAGTAATCGTACTAGGGCCTGTCATCCAGACCGCAGTAATTGAATTGCTACGCCATCGCCCCGCCCCTTGGCGCGGATCGGATGAGCCCGGCTGCCGGCATTGGTGGCATGCCCTCATTGGTGACACGCCCTAATACCGCGCATCGGCAGGTTTCTTGTCCTTCGGCCAATCTTTGACCTTCTCCGGGAAATCGGGACGCGGCTGATGCGAGAAATATTCCGCGACGTCGACCGCGTCCTGATCCGACAGGCCGCCTTGCCCCAACGGGAATTTGTCATGGAAGCCGATCGGCATGTTCCGCTTGACGAATGCGGCCGCCGTATATGTCCGGGCCATGCCTGCGCCGATATTGAAGGAATGGTCGCCCCAGAGCGGCGGGAACACGAGCGTGCCATCCTCGCGCTTCAATCCCTCCCCGTTCTCCCCATGGCAAACCGCGCACTGTTTCGCGTACACCTGCTTGCCGTTCTCCACGTTCGGCTTGATCGCCGGGTCGATCTTGCCGACGCCGCGTCCGGCGACCTTGTCACCCGGTTTGGTTTCCCGTTTCATCCAGTCGAAATAGGCGACCATCGCCTTCATGTCGGCGGAATCGACGGGCAACGGTTTGCCATTCATGGAACGCTTGAAGCAGCCGTTGATGCGCTCTTCCAAAGTGATGACCTTGCCGGCGCGCGGCGCGTAACTTGGAAAGAAAGCGGAGACGCCGACAAACGGCGAGCCGTCCGCGACCGTGCCCGCGTTCAGATGACAGCTGGTGCAATTGAGCGAATTGCCCACATTGTTCGGCAACAAAGCCTTGGTTTCAAGATGCAGGCGCATGCCGCGCACAAGCTGGCCCGCATTCGGCGCCGCCAGCATGTCCGCCAGGCGCGGCGTGTCGAATCTGGAAGAATCGGCGAGCTTCGGCTCCAATTCCGTTCGCATCCTTTTCACCTGCGCCGGCGTGACCGGAACAGGCTGGTTGCCCCAATTCTTGCGCACGAACGTCAGGATCTCGGCAATTTCCTGGTCCGCGAGGCGGGCGAAGCCCGGCATCGTGTAGACCCGGGGGTGCGCACTCGTCTCGGCTGTTTTCCAGCCTGTCAGCATGATGTGCAGGAGCGTGGCCGGATCGGCTGCCGCAACGGCAGGATTGCCGGCAAGCGGCGGGAACATATTCTTTACGCCAGCGCCGTCCTGACGGTGGCAATCGACGCAAAACTGCGCGTACCCCAGCCCGCCGCGCGTTGTAAACAAGTCGCCCGGCGCTTTGGAAGCGGCTGCCGCCGGCGCGGCCGGCTTCGACGACATCGGCAGGTCATGCTCGCCGGGCGGCAGCGACTTCAGATAAGTCGCGATCGCGGTGAGATCGGCATCCGAGAAATGCTGGGTGCTGTGGTGAATGACCTCCGCCATGTTTCCGGAGACGGTGGCAAACCGGTTCTGCCCTGTTTTCAACAGCTGCACCGTGTCTTCCACCGTCCACAAATTGCGCAGGCTCAGCGCCCGCCAGGATTCGACCGTTTCGCCTGCCAGATAGTGCTTGCCGCTGGCGCCCTTGTCGCTCATCGCCTTTTCCTGGAAAGCGATGCCGCGCGGAGTATGGCAGGCGCCGCAATGTCCCAGCCCCTGCACCAGATATGCGCCGCGGTTCCAGACCGCGTTCCTGGCCGGATCGGGCTGGTAGGGTTGATTGTCGAGGAATGCCCAGTTCCATAGCGACAATCCCCAGCGCATGCCGAACGGCCAGCGCATCTGCGCCGGCTTGTTAGGCTGGCGCACCGGTGCCACTCCCTGCATCAAGTACGCATACAGGGCACGCATGTCCTGTTCATCCATTTTCGCGTAGGAAGGGTAAGGCATCGCCGGGTACAAATTGTGCCCGTCGGCGGCGACGCCTGTTCGCATCGCGCGGTCGAACTGCTCAAAGGAATATTTGCCTATGCCGGTTTCAGGGTCCGGCGTGATGTTGGTCGAATAAATCGTGCCCATCGGCGTTTTGAGTTCCAAGCCGCCCGCCATGGCTGCCCCCTTGGGCGCCGTATGACAGGCCACGCAGTCGCCCAGCTGCGCGACGTAGTTGCCGCGCGCGATCAATGCCGAATCCGCCTGCGCAGCCTTGGATGGCAACGTCGCCGCCAGAGCAGTTCCGGTCAAGGCCAGCATGATGCCGGCGCAGGGTAAAACCGCTCGGCTGAATTTCATGGTCAAATTCCTCTAAGATTACTGTTTGCCAGGGTGCGCGCAGTGGGGACGACCGTCAGCATGCCGGCAATGGCGCCCTCACCTTCCGCGCCGGTTGATGTCGTTGCCGGATAATCCATCCGTTTCCTCCATCAAGCGCTCTATATTGATGCTATGCAGCAAGGATTAAGGCGGTGTTAACGCAGGCATCATTGAGCGGCTTTATACTCAATCCTTGATTTAACTCAACTCATCTCATGCATGTTTTGTTGGTCGAAGACGACGCTCTGGTAGCAAGCGGCATCGTTGCGGGGCTGCGCCTTCACGCGATGACGGTCGATCAGGTCGATTCCGCCCTGGCGGCGAAAACCGCGATCGAGACCGGGCACGTCGACATCGTCGTGCTCGATCTTGGCTTGCCCGACCAAGACGGGATGGTGCTGCTGGAACGCCTCCGGCGCGAAGGCCATTCTTTGCCGATCCTGATATTGACTGCGCGCGATGCGGTTGAACATCGTGTGTCGGGGCTGCAGGCCGGCGCGGACGACTATTTGTTGAAACCGTTCGATCTGGCCGAGCTCGTCGCCCGGTTGCAGGCCTTGCATCGCCGTACTGCGGGACACAGCACCAACTTGATCCGCCATGGGAAACTCTGTTTTGATGCGGCCAGCCGCAAGGTGACGCTCGACGGCGCCGAGGTCGATCTGTCGCGCCGCGAACTGGCCCTGCTTGAAACGCTGCTGAGCAATCCGAAGCGGGTATTGACCGCCGAGCAGGTCAAGGACAGCCTGTACGGCTTTGAAGAAGCCGTCGAGAGCAACGCGATCAATGTCCACATTCATCATCTGCGCCGCAAGCTGGGACCGCGCATCGTCGAGACAATACGCGGCGTGGGCTACCGTCTGGGAGAAGCGGGGACATGACATTGCGCCTGCGTCTGATGGCCATCATCGGGCTGTCGTTTACGCTCCTGTGGGGCGCAGCGTCCGTCTGGATGTTCCTCGACATGCGGAACAACTTCCGTGCCGCCCTGGACGAACGGCTGGCCGCGTCCGCGCGCATGGTTGCCGCGCTGGTTGCGCAATTGCCGGACACGCCGGGGCCGGCCGCCGCTCCGCAAAGCGTGCTCGATCTGGCGGCAAAGGATGGAGTGGCGTGCGAAGTCCGCCTGATGCCCGGCGGCCTGGTGGCCCGCACGCAGAACAGCCCTCCTGAATTGGGCATGGTAACGAGCGGCTACAGCACGCGCATGATGCGCGGAGAACTGTGGCGAAGCTATACCCTCGAACAAGGCGGCAAGCGGGTGACCACCGCCGATCGCGTGGATAAGCGGCGGGCATTGTTGCGCAATGTGCTGCTGGCGATGGCGGTGCCTTTCCTGATCGCGATGCTGGGAAGCCTGATCGTTCTGTGGCTCGGGATACGGCGCGGCCTGGCGCCGCTCGAAACCATACGGCAGGCCCTGGCAATACGCAATCCGGACGCGACCGATCCGCTGCCGGTGGCAAAGCTGCCGGCGGAAATCGCCCCGCTGGTTCACACCATCAACCTGCTACTGGCAAGAACCCAGAGCGCCATCGAGCGCGAGCGGCGTTTTACCGGGGACGCGGCGCACGAACTGCGCACGCCGCTCACGGCCGTCAAAACCCATCTGCAGGTGGCGCGGCTAACGTCCGGCGAACAGAATGCGGCCTCCCTGGCGCATGCGGAAACCGCCGTGCAACGCCTGCAGCACACGCTGGAACAATTGCTGATGCTGGCGCGCGTCGAAGGCCCGTTCGCGTTCGACAATGAGAAAACGGCGACGGCGGAGGAGATGGCAAACCTGGCGCTGGACGAACTGCCTGCCGACGCAAGAAAGCGTGTCGTATACATTCCGCAGGATGGCGACTATTCCGTCGGCGCGCCGCCGACGCTGGTTGCCACGGCCTTGCGCAATCTTCTGGACAATGCGCTGCGCTACTCGCCGCCCGGCTCCCCGGTGACGCTTCAGGTCAGCGCATCGGCCGGGTCGATCGTTTTTTCCGTGCTCGATGAAGGCACCGGCCTGAACGACTCCGAGCGTTGCCGGGCGACGCAGCGTTTCTGGCGCAAAGGGACCGGCCAGGGAAGCGGACTTGGCCTGTCCATCGTCGAAGCGATTGCGAAACGTTTTGGCGGCGAATTCCGCTTGCTGCGACGGGAGGAAGGCGGGACGACGGCACAATTCGTGTTACCTCGCACCACTTGTTGAACACAAGACTGTCCGCGCCAAAATGCACATCCGCACATCCGCACATCCGCACATCCGCACATCCGGCCCCTATTTTGATGTGTCGCAAGCACTGAAAAACAGCGGGCGCACAACGCCATCCGCACCGATATCCTGTCGAGGTTGAAATATCAGCGCGGTATTCCCGCCGCATGTCCCTGCATGCCATGAGCCGACTACGCCGATTCGCCGCATGGAGCTACGGCTGCTATGCCTGGCTTGTATTTGCGCTGGTTCTGCTTTCCTTCGGCAGCCTGATCATCCTGTTGCGCTCGCCGCGCCACGGGCGGCCGGTTGCGCGCGCGGGAATGCGGCTGCTGTTTCGCCTCGCCGGAATGCCCATTGCCGTGCATGGCGGCGAACGGCTGCCGCGCACGCCGCATATATTGCTCGTCAATCACACCAGCTTCCTGGACGGACTGGCGCTGACCGCGCTCCTGCCGGCCCGGCCAGGATATGCGTTCGTCGTGCGACAGCAATATGCCAGCCAGCGCCTGCTCTGCCCATTGCTCAGGGGATTGGGCACAGTGGTGCTGCATCGCGACCACCGGCATACAGTGACAAATACAGCGACAAATGTGGACCTGCTGAAGGTGGCGCTACGCCGTGGCAAAAACCTGATTGTGTTTCCCGAAGGCAGTGTTGTCCCCGAAACGGGATTGCAGCCCTTTCACTCCGGCGCCTTCATCGTGGCCATTGCCGAAAACGTGCCGATCGTTGTGGCGGGCCTGCGCGGCACGCGCAAAGCGCTGAGGCTGGGAACATGGCTGCCGCGCCGCACTGCAATCGCACTGGAAGTCGGACCGGTGCTTCAGCCCGGCGCCGCCGGCGCGGACCAGGAACAGAAATTACGCAAGGCGGCGCATCAGGCAATGCTGCCGCTCACCGGGGAAGGCGCATAAGCCTCCAGCGTTTCCCTGCACCCGGCCAGCATTTGCGGCCAGAGCTGCTTCCACGTAGCCCAGTCGTGCCCTCCGCGAATCGAATACACCTGCGATGCGGGCAAGACATCCGCAAGCAGCGCATTCGCACCGGCAAACATGTCGTTTGTGCCATAGCCCAGATAGATGGGCATCGGCGGCTGCCGCTGCGCATAGTTTTCCTTTAGCCATGCCCATACGGCGCGCGGATAATCCTCAGTGCGCACGGAGCCGGGTTGCCACTGTCCGAGGCCGCCAGCCGAGGCGATTTCACGCACCAGGTCAGCGCTTCCCAGGTATGGCGCCAGCAGCAACAGGCCGGATAGCCGCGACGACGTCACCGCCGCGAAGGAGGAGGCGCCGAATCCGCCAAGGGAAATGCCGGCCAGCCAGACCTGCTCATAGCCGGCCTCTTGCGCGGCGTCGACGACATCTTCCGCGATTCTTGCGTGAATGGCGCGGGACGCATAATAACCATAATGGGCATCGACGGCGACCGCGTCGGCGGTAATGCCATGGCGGCGCAAATCGGCAATGAATCCGTTCCGCTCAAAGTCTTCCGCCAGATCGCCAATGCCAGGCAGGAAAACGATCAAATTCCTGCTCGACGCGCCTCCCGAATACTCCATCCTGAGCAGCGAATCCGCCGTCTTCAGCATGGGATCGAAGCGGGAGGACAGCAATGCCAGCCTGGCCAGGGCGCCTCTTTTCAATTTGCGGAATCGGTAGCGGAATTCGGAATGCATGCCTGATGTGAATTGTCACCGGTGTGAAATTGTCACCGGTGTGAAATTGTCACCGGTGTAATGAATAATCCCGCATCGCCATGCCTCGGCAGCGCTACGGGCCCGGCAAGAATGACGGCCCGGAGCGCCGGGTGCCGGATTCAATCCTGTAGATACGGGCGGCCCCTGGAATTGCAAGCGCCTTTCTTCCAGGGAGTGTCCTTCAATTCACAGCCAGGCGGCGGCCGCTGCCTTTATGGCGATACGATCGTGATGCGGTCGCCATTGGTGATCACATTCACCGGCGTGCCGACCGTGTAGGCGGCATTCGGATGTTCGATGATATAGCGCCGTTGCGAGCCATCGTCAAAGAGCACGGTGACGGCGATCGGTCCGGCGCTGGTGGCCTTCGTGACCACGGCGCTGCTGCCGGAGCTAGACGGTACGACCGATTGCTCGACGACGGCGGCGGTTTCGACGGCGGTCACTTTCCCGCGTTGCATGCTCTGCTGCTGCGCGGATGCGGCCGCCGGCGCCGACGGCGACGACGCACATCCGGCCGTCACGGCTGCCGCGCCCCCAAATGCGCAGATAACGAGCAATCTCACTGCATTCATGATGTTCTCCTTTCTGGACGGCCGAGCGTGAATCCGCTCCGGTCATTGATAATTTGTCATGCAGTGATGTGACTTCAACAAAGTGATTGAGTTCAATGCGGTACGTTCATGTCTCCCTTGGGCGAAACCAATGGCTGCTTGCAGCGCCGGTCAAGCACGCCGGAAATCCGCGGCATTTGATCCAGGCGGAAAAAAACCCGGGCAAGCCGGGTTGTTGAGAAATCACCGCGTCCGTCAGCCTTTTTTCAGGCACTCCTTCATGAACGCCTTGCGTTCCTCCCCCTTCTTGTCCTTGGCCTCGGCATTGCAGGCCTTCATCTTTTCCTGCTGCGCCTTTTGCGCTTCGCTGGCCTGCGGCTTGTTGCTCAGGCACTCTTTCATGAATGCCTTGCGCTCTTCGCCCTTCTTGTCCTTCGCTTCCGCGTTGCAAGCCTTCATTTTTTCCTGCTGGGCGCTCGCGGCCAGCACAGGATTGAAAGAAAGCGGCACCAACAGCATCACTGCGACCAGTAGTTTTCTCATCGTCATCTCCAGAAAAATGAGCATGCGCTCGGTGGTGGGGCAACTCCTGCGAACCAACGCCATTACAGCATAGAACAGTGTCGGGGGAACGTATTGTCCGTGTCAACACGGCGGCTGGCCGATCCCGGCCGCCGGCACGCCCTCGCCGAAGATCGACAGCACCTGCAGAAAACTCGCTTCCGGCTCCGCACTCAATTGCAGCGGCACGCCGGTGACCGGATGCCGGAAAGCCATCCCGGTGGCCGCCAGCATCAACCGCCCTTGCCCGAACCGTTGGGCGAAATAGCGGTTGTGGCGCCCCCGCCCATGGTAGGCATCGCCGATGATCGGGTGGCTGATATGCTTCATGTGCCGCCGCAATTGGTGCTTGCGCCCCGTTTCGGGATACAACGCCACCAGGCTGTAGCGGCTGGTCGGGTAGCCTTCGATCGCCACCGGAATTTCCGCGGTCGCCAGGCGGCGGTATCGGGTGCGGGCCTCGCGCAGCGGCTGCGGCTCGCCCTTGCGCCGCCTGTCCTCCGGCTCTTCACGCAGCGGATAATCGATGCAGCCCTCATCCGGCGTCCAGCCCCGCACCAGCGCCAGATAGGTTTTGCGCACCTCGCCGGCCATCATCGCCTTGCCCAGCCTGCTGGCGGTTTGCGCATCGCGCGCAAATACCAGCAGCCCCGAGGTGGGGCGATCCAGCCTGTGCACCGGATAGACATGCCCGCCGCCATTCATCGCCCGCGCGTATTGCAGTGCGAACTCGGTTTCATGCGGATCGATCGGGCTGCGGTGCACCAGCAAGCCGGCCGGTTTGTGGACCGCCAGCAGCCACGGGTCGCGATAAATCAGCGTGAGCGGATTCTGCGCGGGGGCAGACTGGATATCGGGCTGGACGCTGTATGACATCGGCACTCCATCACTTGTTTTTCGCCGCCCTCGCCGCCTGCGCTTTTTTGGGATTTCCCGGCTTCTCTTTCTCGCCGTGATCGAGACATAGCAAGGTATCCGCGTAGGATATGAACCGGTTCAGATAATCGGGCGAAATATCGCGCATCAATGCCAGGGAGCGCAGCACCAGCATGTGGGAATTGATCGGCCCGGCATTCTTCGGCGCTTGCTCAAGCGCCTGCGCCACCTGCTTGTGCACGCTCAGTTTCGACCAGGTGCTTCTGAAATTCCGTATGGCCTTCAGTTCGGAACGCGATCCGGGCTCCGTCTGCGGGCGGGTTTCGGCACCGTCTGGCGCATATTGCTCAAGCCGGCGCACCAGCGCGGCCAGGGATGCCTGCCGTTCGCCGGCCTCCAGGGCGGCGATCAGCCGCCGCAGTCCCTTGAAATCCCCGGCGGCGCAGAGCCGCTGCAGGTCGCCGGCCGCCTGCGGATAGCGCGGCACGCTGCGGGCGACGTTTTCCCTGGCCTCCTGCTGCGCGAGATCGAAGCGTTCCTGCAACGCGGCCAGCGCCTGCGCCAGCCTGGCGTCGAGCAGGCGCCGGACGCGGCCCTGATGCGCCGCCGCGCGCTTGGCCAGCGCTTCAATGTAGTGCAGGCGCACCGGGTCGAACCGGTGCGCGCCCGCCGTGCGCAGGGAGGCGATCAGCGCGTTGCGGTCCGACGATGCGTCGCGCGGCGCGGCCGCGCTTTCGCTGCGGTCCGGCTCATTCATGGCGCGGCATTCTTGGCATTGGCGGTCTTCGGCACGGGCGCCATTTCCACCCGCCGGTTCTGCGCGCGTGCGGCGTCATCGGTGTTGGGCCGGACCGGCTGCTCGGAACCGAAGGCGGCGGCAAAAACCATGGACGACGGCATCCCTTCTTCGATCAGGGCGCGGGTGACCGTCAACGCGCGCTGCGCCGACAATTCCCAGTTGTCGGCGAAGGGGCCGCCGCGCACCGGCTTGTCGTCGGTGAACCCGCTCACCATCAGCAGTTCATCGCGCGCCGCCAGATAAGCCTGCAGCGGCGCGACCAGGCTTTTCAACAGCTGCCGGCCTTCAGGCTGCAACCGGTCGGAATTGAGCGCGAACAGCACCTGGCCGCTGATGCCGATGCGCCCGTTGTTCAAGGTGATGCGCCCGGCGGCCAGCGGAACCGCCAGCGCCTTTTCCAGGCTCATGCGGCGCTGCTCTTCGAGCCGGCGCTTTTTCACTTCGTCCTGCAGGTGCGATGTCAAATCCACCTGGACCGCCATCACGCCCACCAGCAGCAGCACGAAAGCGCCCAGCAGGCTCGACATCAGGTCGCCGAAGACGGTCCAGACCGGCGCGCTCTGCTCGACTGCGTCGTCTTCCATTACCTGACCTCTTCAGCGGGCGCGGCTTGCCTTGCCGGCAGGCGGCGCAGCTCTTCAAAGATGTCTTTTTGCGAGGCGATGCTCAGGTCGATGATTTCGCGCGCCTGCGCCACGTAATAGGCGAGCTGTTCGTCGCTTCTCGACATGGACTTGTCCAGCGCGCCTTCGATGCGCTGCAGGTTCGCGATCAGCTTTTCATTGGCTTCATTGAACGCGTTCACCGCGAACCCGAACGCGTCCGACAGGCTCGCCACATCGACCGCGCTGCTGGCGACGTGGGCGCCGATGTCGGACAGTTTGGCGGCTTCGGCGGCGACATTGTCCGAGAACGCGCCGGCGGCGGCGTTGAGCGCCCTCTCGGCGGACGCCACCAGGGAATCGATCACGGCGCGCTGTTCAAGCGAGGCATGGTTGATCGCGTCGAGCAGCGCGTTGAGCGTTTCCATGATGCGGCTGCGCTCCTCCAGCAGCGCGTTGTCGCGCGCCACGCCGGCGGAGACTTGCTGGCGTAACTGTCCGATCACTTCCGCCGCGGCGCGCGGCGCTTCCGAGGCCGTCTGGATGAGCCGCGCGATCGGTTCTTCCAGCGCGGTGCCCAGCGTCGTCAGGTGGCTCGTCACCGCAGCCTGTAATTGCCCCAGCCGTTCCACCGCCGCATTGCCGCGCGCGGCTTCCTCCTCCTTCAGCGCGCCCAGTTCGGAGCGCAACAGGCCGGCCAGCTGCTCCATGCGCTCGCGCTGCTGTTCGGTCCACTGCGCTTCGGCGGCGATGCGGGAGCGCATCAATTCTTCCGCCGCCGCGATCAGCCGCGTTGTCTCGCCAAGCATGCCGCTGGCGGCGGCCTGCGCCTGCCCGGTGATGTCTTGCGCGGTCCGGGTCAAGGTGTCGCAGATTTTCTGCTGCTGCTCCAGCGTTTGCGCGCCGGTTTGCTTCAATTCCCGGGCGAGCTCCGCCGCCATCGCTTCCAGCGACCGGGTCCACGCCTGCTGCCGCTGCCTGTCGCGCTCGGCCTGATCCGCCTGCAGGCCGGCGTAGGCCTCGCCCACCCTGGACACGAGGGCGGCCGAACGCTGTTCGAACGTCTCGCCGAAAGCCTCCAGCGAGCGGCGCACATCCGCGACGAGGCCGGCGTTGGCCTGCTCGTGGCTGCGCAGCGCCGCCGTCCAGGTCTCGGCCACGGCGGCGGCGCTGTCGCCAAAGCGCGCGGACAGCCCGTCGAGCTGCATCTGCACGGCATCGGCCACGCGCTCGTGCAGCAGCTTCGCGTCGCGCGCGATCCCGTCCATCGCCGCCTCCACCACGGGCTTGATGCTGTCGCCGGCGGCATGCGCGCTTTGCACCAGGCTTTCGCGCAGCGACTGTTCCACGGCGCGCGCCAGGTCGGTGTATGCGCCTTTGACATTGTTGTGAAAGTCTTCCTGATTGCTCAGCAAGCGCTCGTTGAGCTGCCGGCTCATGCTCTCCATCTGCGCCATCATCGCCTGCAGCTGATCGACCACCCTGGGCAAGGCCTGCGACTGCAGCTGCAGCGCCTTGAAGGTCTCCTGACGCTGGTGCGCGAGCGAAAAGGGGCGCAGGACGGTGGCAATCCTGGTGTCCAGCAGTTGCGCCGCCTGCATTCTTTCGCGCCGGCTGAGCGCCGACATCAGGCCCAGCATGGCGGACGCGGCCACCCCGGCCACCGAGGTGCCGAACGCCAGTCCCAGGCCCGAGACCGGCACGGCGAGCGCGGAGCGGATCGCCTGGAGATCGGTGGTCTTTTCCAGCGCGAAGACCGCGCCCTTGAGGGTGACGACCATGCCCAGGAAGGTGCCGAGCATCCCCAGCATCACCAGCAGTCCGACCAGGTACGGCGTGAGCGCGGGGCCGGGCAGGCCGGCACGCTCGCCCTCGATGCGCAGGCGCACGGGGTTGTGCAGCGAAGGATGCACGCCGGCCAGCCAGTCGCCCAGGTCTGCCAGGTTTTCCGGAATCGCGGCCAGCGCGGCGGTCAACGTGGATGTCGCCCGGCGAAACTGGCGCAGCTCGAATGCGCCGCACAGATAGACTGCGCCGATGAGCGCCGTCATCGCCAGCGCGAGAAAACTGGAGTCGATAAAGCCGAACCCCACCCAAACGATGCCCAGCGCGCCGAGGATGAAGGCGGCCGTAAATAAATGTCTATTCATTGCGTGTCTTGCCTGGTTTGATCATTGCAGGCTTCGATGAGCCCCATTGCCGGCTGCAATCGCAGCTCCACTTCGGCCAGCAGCAGCATTTGCATGTCGCCGCAAAAGCGCGCCAGCCAGCCCCCCGCCTGCGTCCAGCGGACAGGGTCGTCTTCCTGCCGGGTGTCGGCAAGCTGCCGACGATGTTCATTGAACAATTGCTCAAAACGTTTTCGCAGAAGCGCCGGCACCTTCGCCAGCAATTGCCGCTCGCGCTCGCGCAGGATCTTCTCCAGCACCGCGTCCAGCTCGGCCAGCTTCCTGAGCCGCGGCGACGCCTTGGCGACCGCTTCCCGGACCTTGCTCCGCAGGGGCGGGATGCTCAATTCCATCTCGCGCTGATGCGCTTCATAAAACCGCCGATACGGCGCATAGGCCGCCGCCACGTCCAGCGGCAGCTCAAGCCGCGGTTCGGGCAGCTTGATGTGCGCGTTGCCCGGATTGGCCGAGCAACTCCTGGTGATTGAATTCACCAGCGCTGCCTGCACACGGTCGCATTCGGCGCCGGCCGCAGCGCAAGGCGCCGGGGAGCCTGCTCCCCGCACGCCCGCCATGCCGTCGCCGTGCACGGCGGACAGCGTGATGGCGTCGGCAAAGTGGATCCAGTCGCCCAGTTTGCGCGCAAATGCATCGCCGGGATCGACAGTCTCGACAATAGCCAGGTCAGCGAGACAGCGGATGAGTTGTGAACTGTGAAAATTCGTACGCGGTAAGACTCGCGTCATAGGCAGGCGCAATCAAAATCGAAAAAGCAGAGCACGGGCTGTTCCCGCCGCTGTCCGCATGAACACACGTTTCGGCCCCAGCGAGTCTGAGCCGCTATTGGCGACCATTTTTCATGACATGGAAAAGCGCGAAATTATATCGTGGAGGGTTGGGGAGCTCCAACGAGCGGGAAATTCAGCCGCCGCGATAACCGCATTAAGTCAGACCTCGGCGCGGGAAAAGTAAATCGCACGGCCCCGCCGTTCCACAATCCCCTTCGCGCTCAAAAGCCCTCTGCCTGGAACGCCACACTGTCATAGTGGCCCGCCGCATCGATGACGGCAATGCTATGCATGCCGCCTTCGCGCAAGGTGAAGCTTTGCCTTTTCCTGGCGCTGGCCGGGCCGATTTGCTGCCCATCCAGCAGCCAGTAATGCAGTCCGGTGCCGCCCACCGCGTCCAGCGTCACGGTGAATTGCGTTTGGCCGGGAGCCGCGCGCAGGCGGCTGCCGTTGCGCAAGCCCATCAGGCGGATGCTGCCTACCGTGTTCGCCTGGGGGCAGTCGGGCGACCATCCGGCCAGCCCGAGCTGGCGCCGCCGGTCGACGGGAAGCCACGCTTCCAGCAACGCCGGCCAGCGCGCCACTTCGCGTTGTTGCGCATCGGGCCGACAGGACGGCGTGGTACGCAACTGCGTGCGCGGGTCGATCCATATATTTTCGACCAGCCCGCGCCCGCGCAAGCGGTCCGGCAAGGTAGGCGGAATCGTGTCGCGCAAAATCCAGGCGGTGCGCTTGAGGTGGCAGTGCTCCTGCGCGGTAGTGGTGGCGGCTGTGCCCAGAGGCCAGCAGATCTGCGCGCTCGACACTTCCCTGGGGCGGCTGTGCGGCAGGGCCTGGCTGCGCGGCAAGGCCGAGGCGATCTGGCGCAACAAAGGCGCGGCCACATTCGCGCCGAAGAACCCGGGATTGGGCGTGCCGTCGGGGCGCCCGATCCATACGCCCAGCGTATAGCGCCCGCTCACGCCCACCGCCCAGGCATCGCGAAAGCCATAGCTGGTGCCGGTTTTCCAGGCCAGCCGCACCCCGCTGCCGTCGTTTTCCACAAAGGGCTGATCGGGATGGCCGCCGCCTTCCAGGATGCTGCGAATGATGAAGGCCGCGCCGGCGCTCATCATGCGCGCTTCATGCACCGGCGCCTCCGGCGTGATGCGCGGCGTGCCGGCCATGCCGCCGGCGGCGAGCGACCGGTAGGCGCCCACCAGTTCTTCCAGCGTGGTGCCGGCGCCGCCGAGGATGATGCTCAGGTTGGGCGAGGCATCCCTGGGCAGGCGCAGGCGCAATCCGGCGCCGGACAGCCGCGCGGCGAAGCGCGCCGGCCCGATGCGATCAAGTAAGTCCACGGCCGGCACGTTGAGCGAGCGCTGCAAGGCTTCCGACACGCTGACCGGCCCGGAAAAGCTGGCCTGAAAGTTACCCGGATCATAGCCGCCAAAGGATTGCGGGGTATCCGCCAGCAGGCTTTCCGAATGGATGATGCCGTCGTCCAGCGCCATCGCATACAGGAAGGGCTTGAGCGTGGAGCCCGGCGAGCGCACCCCGCGCACCATGTCGACGTGGCTGAAACGGCGGGGATCAGAAAAATCGGCGGAACCGGCATAAGCCAGGATTTCCAGCGACTGGCTGTCCATCACCAGCGCGGCCATCGAGACAAAGCGCGGCAGCTGCCCGATGCGGTCGGCCAGCATCCGCTCCAGCATCACCTGCATGTCCCGGTCCAGGGTCGAGCGGACGATGGCGGGAGAGCTGCCGGTTGTACCCTGCCGCGCGGCCCGCAGCGCCGACCGGTGCAGGCGCTCCGCGGCCAGCGGCGCCAGCCACGGCAGGCGCGGCGGATTGGCGCCGACCTTCTCGACCAGCGCATCGTTCACCTCGTCCTGCGTCCAGTGATGCAAGGCCGCCATGCGGCGCAACACCTTGTCGCGCGCTTTTTGCGCGAGGTCTGGGTGGCGGTCCGGACGCAGGCGCGACGGCGCCTGCGGCAGCACCACCAGCAAGGCCGCCTCGGCCGAAGAAAGCTGAACGGCGCTCTTGCCCAGATAGCTGCGGCTCGCCATTTCCACGCCTTCGACGATGCCGCCCATCGGCGCGTGGTTCAGATACAGGGTGAGAATGTCGCGTTTGGACAAGCGCAGTTCGAGCTGGACGGCGCGCGCCATCTGCCTCAGTTTGCCCGCCATGCTATGCGGCGCCGGCTCCAGCGTGCGCGCCACTTGCATGCTCAGCGTGGAGCCGCCGGATACGACGCGTCCATGCGCAATCCATTGCCAGCCGGCGCGCAGCATCGCAATCGGGTTAATGCCGGGGTGCCAGTAGAACCAGCGGTCCTCGTATGCCAGCAGCGCGTCCAGATAGCGCGGCGAGACTTGCTCGGGCGTGACGGGAAAACGCCACACGCCGTCCGCATCCGGCCAGCCGCGCAGGGGCGAGCCGTCCCGCGCGACCACCACCAGGCCGGCCGCGTCGTGCGGTATCGGCGGCGGAAAGAGCTGATCGACCAGCAGCAGGCAAGCCAGCAATGCCGCCAGGCCGGCGCGGCAAGGATGCCGGCCTATCCATGACGTCACCGCGGCGAGGCGTGGACGCAACGCTACTTCCCTGCGGCGCGCGGATCGACCACGGTCACCGGCTCGGATGACGGCCCGTAGGCGCGGATATCCGGGCGATACATATCCTCGGCAAAGGTCCCCGGCACATGGAAGCGGCCGGGCGTGACCACACGCAGCATGTAGAACAGGTTGGTCACATTGCCGTCGAGCCGCACGGCGGCGACGAAGCGGTCATCCCGGTATTCCTTGTGCTTGATCCGTTCGTCGCTCATCGCGGCTGCCAGGTTGACGCCGTCGATCGTGAATTCGCCCGCCTGCGGCCCCTGCGACAGGTTCAGGTTTTCCACCTCCAGCCCGGCAGGAATGTGATCGACGACCAGCGCGTCTTCGATCACCTGCTTGGCCCTGGCGGTCACGCGCACCAGCAGCATGTCGCCCACTTTCAGATTGCCGCCCTTCCACGGCTTGCCGTCGGTGGTGAACCAGCGCCGTTCGAGCGCGATTTTCTCGGTGCTCGGCAGCGGCGCCTTGAGCGGATAGCCGCTGGCTTCCACTTCGATCCACACCGGATTGCGCCCCTTGTTTTCGACGGTGATGCCTTTCGCCGCGACGGCGGGGTCGAAGCTGCGCGCCTCGCTATTCGACGAGGTCAGCGCGACATTGCTGTCGGCGGTCCTGATCACCGCCTCCCATGGCTCGGTGTTGGTGCCGCCGGCGGCGCGGGCTGCGAGGAACAGCGCGATGCGCTCCTGCGTGGAGTAATAGAAGCGCGGCTTGCCCAGACGATCCGCCAGGTCGAGCAGCAGCGCTTCCCGCTGCGGATGGCTGACCTTGTGGCGCAACATGAGCGCATACGACATCGCGACGTCGCGCACCGCCGTGCCGTAATCGCCCATCCAGTCCCACTCCCAGTCGGCACGGATGCCGTAGGGCTTGGACATCGCTTCGGCGATCGCGACCTCGGCCCGCTTGCTGTCGCCCATCAGTTGCAGGGCGATCCCCAGGTGCACCAGCGGCAGCGGCGAACGGGCGCGGTCGCGGTATTGATCGTGCAGCAGGCGCAGGGATGCCAGCGAAGCCTTCTGGTCGCGCGCCAGCATGTAGCCGATGTGCGCCAGTTCGGCAAAACGCTGATGGCTGTTGCGGATCAATTCATAATCGCGCCAGTCATAGCGCCCGTTCGCATCCGGCTTGGCCGATGCCGGCAGCGGCGAGAACAGGTTGGCCGCGCTGTTCAGGCGCTCGCTCATCCATTGCTGCGCGCGCCTGGTCATGTCTTCCGGCACATTGAACCCCGCTTCACGCGCATCCATCAGGAAGCTGGTGACATAGGGCGTGAGCCAGTTTTCATAGGGCCCGTTATCGCCGCTCCACAGGCGGAAACCGCCCGCCGAGCCCTGCATGCCGGCGATGCGGCCGATGGCGCCTTCGATGAACTTGGCGCGCTGCTCGCGCGTGCGCGGCTCCAGCCCGACCGCCTTCGCGCTCGCCTCATCGATGAACACATGCGGGTAGGCCGCGCTGGTGGTCTGCTCCAGGCAGCCGTAGGGGTAATCGAGCAAGCCCTTGACGATGCTGCGCACGTTCAAGGGCGGCCGGTTGGCGATGGTGACGCTCACCGTGGCCGAGCCGCGGAAGAAGCGCTCGACCATGCCGGCGTCGATGCGCTGGCTGGCGCCCGGCTCCAGGCGGATGCGGCGCGCATCCTGCTCGCGCGGCACCGGCGGCTGGATCTGCAACGCGAATTCGCGATGGATCATCACCGGCTTCGCGCCGCCCGTCTTCACATCCAGGGTCAGGCGCGACAAGCCATACGGCTCGGTGGCTTCCACGTTAAAGCGCAGGATGTTGCGCTGGCGCGGCGCCAGTTTGATGTTGCGCTCGCCGTCCGCCACGCGCAGCAGTTTGTCGGCGCCGAGCCTGACATTGATGTTCTGTTCGCCCGCCATCATGTTGGTGACATCCAGCGCCAGGGTCGAGCTGTCGCCCGGCCCGATGAAGCGCGGCATCGCGATTTCGGCGACGATCGGCGCCGACACCACCACTTCGCGGTCGGCGCTGCCGTAGGCGTCCGCCGTGGAGGCCACCGCCATCAGGCGCAGCGTGCCGTTAAAGTCGGGTATATCCAGCGGCACCTCGGCCTCGCCCTGCGCGTTGAGCTGGACCGGGCCGGAGAAGATATCGACCAGCTTGACCTTCTTCGGCATGCTGCGGGTATCGCGCTTGCCGGCGTCGCCGCCCCACTTGATCTTGCCCGGGGTGCCATCCATGCGCTCGATCAGCTTGCCGTAGATATCGGTCAGCTCGGCGCCGAAACGATGCTTGCCGAAGAAGAAATCGAACGGGTCGGGCGTCTTGAAACCGGTGATGTTCAGGATGCCGGCATCCACCGCCGACAGCGTCACCATCGCCGTCTTTCCGGCCGCACCGTCGACCTTGATCCTGGCGGTCATGCGCTTTTCCGGAACGACCTGGGCAGGCGCGGCGACGCTGACCTTGAGCTTGCGCGACTCGCGCGCCAGCGGCAGCCAGGTCATGCCGACCGCGCGCGCCGGCGTCACCCGGTCGCCCTGGCTGCCGGGTCGGAACACGACGGTCGAGACATACATGTCCGAGCGGTTCCAGCTCTTGTCGACCGGGATCGTCACCGTCGTGCCGGCCGTGCTGACCGCCACCCGCGTGCTCCACAAGACCTTGTCGGCCTCGACCAGGACCAGCGCCTCGCCGTCATGCGGCGGCACGATCTTCAGCTTGACGTCATTGCCCGGCTTGACAGGCGCGCCTTCCAGCTGCAGGCGCACGCGGTCGGGGCGGTTGCCCATGCTCTCGGCGTCCTGCGCATTCCAGCCCGCATAAAAGCGGTAGCGCGTCACGATCTTCGTTTCGGGATCGGTCACTTCCAGCCGATAGGTGCCCCAGTTGACCGGCACGGTCAGCTTCGCCCGCTTCCTCAAATCCAGCGCGCCGGCATGCACGGTCTCCTCGGCCTCGGAATAGCCGGAATGCCAGCCGCGCCCGGCGTCATAGCGCCAGTAATACTGGCGATCTTCGCGCACCAGGCGGAACTGCGCTTCCTTCAAGGGCTCGAATTTTCCGGTTGGCGTCACGCGGATCAGCTCGAACTCGGCCATGCTGCCTTCGCGCGCCACGTCGCTGTCGAACTGGGGGCGGATTGCGATCATTGCGCCGGCCGGCCACCAGATCCGTTCGATGGAACGTACCACCGGCCGGCCGCCCGATTCCAGCAGGCTCAACGATGCGCGGACCCGTAGCGGCGAGTTGGCCGCGTTATTCACGGGCACATCCACGGAGGCTTTGCCGTTCTCGTCCAGCGTCGCCTCCGGCAGTTCGGCCCGGCTCTTGGCGGAGTCGTCGGCGAAATCGCCGAAGATGAAGCCCGGCCACTCCTTCGGGAAAGGACTGCGCGCCCGTTCCTGCGCTGCGCTGCCGAGCAGGCGGTTGCCGGCGGCGGGCGCGCCATACAGGTAATCCCCCTGTACATCGACGGTGAAGCTATCGTTGTTCATCAAGGGCGCGCTGTCGCTCTTGAGCGTGAGCTTCATCCGCTCCGGCAGGAACTCCTCGACCTGGAAGCTGTAGATCGCATCGGCGCGTTTGGCGGCGGGATCGGCGCGGAATTCCAGGCTCCATTTGCCGGTGGCGGCATCGGCGGGCAGATCGATGCTCTGCTGAAGGTATCCGGGGAGCTTCGGATTGGGCTGCCACATCAGGGCGTTGACCACGTCGCCGCCCGGCTTTTTCAGCTCGACCTTGACCGGCATCGGCGGCAAGGCGGTGCCATCGGCGCTGCGCGCCAGCAGCGAGACAGTGAATTTTTCGCCGGGCCGATAGATGTCGCGCCCCGACCAGGCAAACAACTTCACATCGCGCGGCAGGTGGCCGCCGATATCGAACTCCGCCAGGTCCAAACCCGGCTCTTGCAACGCAATGACGGAAGTTTCCTTGCCTCGCCTTGCAAGCAGCAGGCGCGCGCCGTCCGGCAAGCCCGGCAATACGCCATGGCCGTCGCCGTCGGTCTTGCCGCGCAATAGCGCCTTACCCGACGAAGACAAGACCTCAAGGTCGACGCCGCCTTGCGCCTTCCCGCTGACCAGGGACGTCGTGAAGACATCGGTCTGCTTCACCTGGCGGCGCACATGCAGGCCGATATCGCTGACGTAAAAATACGTGACCTGATAGTCGCCGTCGAAAAAGCCGGGGCGCCGCATCACCGCCACATAGATGCCCGGCTCCTTGAGCTCGGTAATTTTCTCGACCGGCAAAAAGCTGACCTTGCGGCTGTTCGGCTCCTCGTTGGTGACGAAGCGGTTGCTGTAGACGCTCTCGGCGATCCCCTGCAGCGCATTCAGCTCCCAGCCCGATACCTGGCCCTTGAGCCGATTGCGATTGCGCCAGTAATAATCATTGCCGTCTTCATCGCCTTCCTCGGCTTCGCTATCGTCGGAACTGCCATCGCGGCGGCTCTTTTTCCCCACAACCAGGTCGATAAACTTCGACATTTTTTCCGGCGGCACGCGCAGGAATTCGACATCCACCTCGGGCACGTTCACCGTCACCACCGGCAGGCCGCCGTTCAGCCCGGCCGGCAAGACCGTTCCTTTGCTGGCGAAAAAGTAGGACGGCGCCATCTCGTCGCTCAGCACCTCGCAGCTATGGAGCTGGTCCAGCTTGCGGCCGGAACTCGCCGCCAGCGCCGCGCTGACCTTGACGCGATATTGATGCCCGGCCTTCACGTAAGGGAACAGCAATACATGCGGATTGTCGGAAACGATCCACCCGCCTTTCACGATGTTCTTAGGATTGTCGGTTGCGGATGCGCCGCTCGATTGGGCTGCGGGTCCGGCTTTCGCCGCTTCCGTCCTGGCCTCTCCCAGATCCGCGACTTCGATGAGCTTCTCCAGGTTCTGGTCGCTTTCGACGCTATCGGAAAACACCACCGCCAACGCCGGTTTGTCCTCGTGCAGGCGCGCCAGGCAGCTGTTCACCAGGAATGGCGCATTTGCGGCAGGCAGAACGGAGTCGCCCGCAACGGAGCGGGGCGTGTGTCGCTTTTTCAGCCACCACGCCCCGCTTGCCGCCGCCGCCAGCGCTGCGGCAGCCAATACCAAGGCCACGGCTTTCTTCGTCATTGTTGCCATGCGAGCTCCCAGAAATATTATTTTCAGTAATGTACCTGCCGCTCCGGCGCCGCGCGGCGGTTTTTGATGTTGATTTTTTAATATTGCGGCGGGCACGATGGTAGGTCTGTTTTCAATCCGCACGCCATCCCATAAACATGGGGGGCGGAGAATGCGACGTCATCGTGGAAAAGCCGCAGGAGCCGTATTTCGGAGCGGCGCCGCGATCGGATCGGACACGATCGAATACAATGGGCAGGTCTTCCGCATACCCGGCCATTTTCCCCACTTTCATGCAAGCTGCTCGTGTCACCGCACATTCAACCGGCCAGCCGGTCAGGCTGGCCATCAACGGCTACGGCCGCATCGGACGCTGTTTCCTGCGCGCGCTGCATGCGTCGCCCTACCGGGAGACATTCCGGATCGTCGCGATCAACGAACCGGCGGATACCGCGACGATTTCCTATCTGACGCGCTTCGATTCCACTCACGGCGTCTTTCCCGGAACCGTGGAGGCGGAGGGCGAATGCCTGAAGATCGACGGCCAGCCGATTGCCGTCACCCATGCATTGACGCCCGAGGGCGTGGACTGGAAGGCGCTCGGCGTCGACCTGCTGGTCGAGTGCTCGGGCCGCTATACCCGCCGCGCCGACCTGCAGCGCTTCCTCGATGCCGGCTGCCGCCGCCTGCTGCTGTCCCATCCGGGGCACAGCGCGCAGGATGTCGACCTGACGATCGTCTACGGCATCAACCACCAGGCGATCACCGGCTGCGAGCGCATCGTCTCCAATGCGTCGTGCACGACCAATGCGATCGTTCCCGTGCTCGACCTGCTGGACCGCGAATTCGGCGTCGAGCATGCGCTCATGACCACGCTGCACTCGGTGATGAACGACCAGCCGCTGATCGACGGCTACCATCATGCGGACCTGCGCCTGACGCGCTCGGCCATGCAGTCGATCATCCCGGTCGCCACCGGCCTGGCCAGGGGCGTGGAGCGCCTGCTGCCGCAGCTGAAAGGACGGACCCAGGCCAAGGCGGTGCGCGTGCCGATCCTGAACGTGTCGGCCATCGACCTGGTGGTCGGCCTGCGGCGCGACGCCGGCGCGGAAGCAATCAATGCGCTGTTTGCCGCAGCCGCGCGCTCGGCGCCGGCGGGCCTGTTCGCCTATTCCGGCGAGCCGCACGCCTCGGTGGACTTCAACCACAATCCGCACTCGGCCACCGTCGACGGCAGCCAGACGCGCACCATCGGCCCGCGCATGGCGAACCTGTTCATCTGGTTCGACAATGAATGGGGGTATGCCAACCGGCTGCTGGATGTGGCGGCGTGCTGGAGCAAGCGCTTCGCGCAAAACGGCCCATGATGCCCGGCGCGTACGCGCCGGATATGCCTGGCTCCCGTATCCGTCGCTCCGTGCGGGCGGCTCAGCCGGGCGGTTTTCCCAGCAGCCCGCCAAACGTCTGCGCGTCGACCGGCCTGCTGAAGTAATACCCCTGCGCCGACTGGCAGCCGCTCTCCTGCAGGAACGCGGCCTGCTGCGCCGTCTCCACGCCCTCCGCGACCACCTTCAGGCGCAGGCTCTTCGCCATCGCGATGATGGCGGACACGATCGCCATGTCGTTCGCGTCCTGCCCGATGCCGCGCACGAAGCTCTGGTCGATCTTCAGCGCATTGATCGGAAAACGCTTCAGATAGGACAGGCTCGAATACCCGGTGCCGAAATCGTCGACCGACAGCCGCACGCCCATGTTGCTCAGGCGCGTGAGCGGCGCGAGATTGTCCTCGCTCGGATGCATCAGGATGCTTTCGGTGATCTCCAGGTCGAGCGACGAGGCCGGCAGCCCGAACTCCTGCAGTTGTCGCGCCACATATTCGGCGAAGCCGGACTGCAGCACCTGGCGCGCCGACAGGTTGACGGCGATCGTCATGTCCGCATGGCCGGCGGCGTGCCAGCGCCCGAGCTGTGCGCAGGCCTCGCGCAGCACCCATTCGCCAATCGGCAGGATCAGCCCGGTTTCCTCCGCGATCGGGATGAACTCGGCGGGAGAAATGAAGCCGCGCTCCGGCTGCTGCCAGCGCAGCAATGCCTCGGCCGACACGATGCGGCCGCTGGCGATGTCCAGCTGCGGCTGATAGTGCAGCGCAAACTCGCCGCGCGCCAGCGCCTGGCGCAGCAGGCTCTCCAGGATCAGGCGCCGCTGCGCCGCCGCGTTCAGGCTGGAGGTGAAGAACTGGTAGTTGCCGCGCCCCTTCGCCTTGGCATGGTAGAGCGCGGCGTCGGCGGCGCGCATCAGCACGTCGACGTCGCCGCCGTCGGCCGGGAACAGGCTGATGCCGATGCTGCAGCCGACGTGCAGTTCATGATCGTCGATGGCGAACGGCGCGTTCAACGCGTCCAGCACCTTTTGCGCCACCACTGCGGCGGTGCCGCCGTCGGTCAGCGCCGGCAGCGTGATGATGAATTCGTCGCCGCCCAGGCGCGCCAGGCTGTCGCCCTTGCGCAGGCAGTCCTGCAGGCGCAGCGCCGCCATGCGCAGCACCTGGTCGCCCACCGGATGGCCGAGCGAATCGTTGATGTGCTTGAAGTGATCGAGGTCGATGAACAGCACGGCGACGCTCCTGCTCTGGCGCGCCGCCTGCGCGATCGCCTGGCTGGCGCGATCCTGCAGCAGCGTGCGGTTGGGCAGCCCGGTCAGCATGTCGTGATGCGCCATGAAGCTGATGCGGTCTTCCGCCTGCTTGCGCTCGATGGCGATGCCGGCCATGCGGGTGGCGAAGTCGGCCAGCCGCATTTCGCCCGCAGTCGGCGCGCGCGCCGTGCGGTAGTACATGCCGAAGGCGCCGAGCACCCGCCCCTGCTGCGACAGGATCGGGGTCGACCAGCAGGCGCGCAGGCCGTACTGCTGCGCGAATTCGCGGTAGTCTTCCCACAAGGGATCCTGCATGATGTCGGCGGTGATCACCCGTTCGCGCCGATGCATCGCGGTGCCGCACGAACCCGCCTTCGGCCCGATCGGCGCGCCCCGCAACGCCTCGATGTACTCCGCCGGCAGCGCCGGCGCGACGCCGCCGCAGACATGCCGCCCGTCTTCGCCCAGCAGCAGCACGGAGCCGGTCATGCCGCCGGACTGCGACTCGATCACGCGCACCAGTCCGGTCAGCACCTCGTATAGCGGCGCGCCGGTCGCCATCATCTCCAGCACCTGCCCCTGCCCGACGAGCAAGGCTTCCTCCCGCTTGCGCCGGGTGATTTCCTTGCCGACGCCGTGATAGCCCTTGAAACGTCCCTGCGCGTCGAACAGCGGCTCGCCGCTGATGGAAAACCAGCGCGTCGGCTGGTTCGGATACGTGGCCCGGTACTCCCAGTCCGTGAAAGGCCGGCGCGCCTCCAGGAGCGCCTTGTGCGCGGCCAGCTCCGCAGCGCTGATATCGAGCGGCAGCTCCCAGCGCGTCTTGCCGATCACCTGGGAAAGATCGATGCGCGATCGGTCCAGTATGCCGCCGGACAGGGAGGTGAACCGCAGATTCTCGTCCTGTTCCCAGTACCAGTCGGACGACAGATTGGCCAGGCGATGGAAACGCTCCTCGCTTTCGGCCAGCGCCTGTTCCGCCTGCTTGCGCTGGTCGATGTCATGCACCACCCAGACCACGCCCTTGCCGGGGTCAGCGCAGTCGATCGCGGTCAGCGTCGATCTGGCCCAGAACAGGGTTCCGTCGCGGCGCCGGTATTGGGCGTCGACCGCATACTCGTTGCCGGCGCCGATGGCGGCATAAGCCCGCGCGCCCAGCTGCACGAAAGCCTCTTCCGACTGGTGCAGCTGGCGTGTCGAGCAGCCCACCAGATCCTCGGCCCGGTAGCCGAAGACCTCGGCAAAGGTGCGGTTGCAGCGCATCACCCGCCGGCTCTTCAGGAAGGCGATGCCGACGCCGGCGTGTTCCAGGATGCGCTCATGCTCGATGGCGGGGGTGGGGACGTCCGCGCCGGATTGGACGGACGGCGCCGCGCGTCCGGAAAGAAACCGGCTCAGGACCACACATGCGCGCGCCAGGTATGATCGAACGTTGCCCATCTTATGGAAATCCGCATCGATAAGAAACGGGTAGCTATGCGTTCGAGCATAGCGTAATACAAGGAAATTCAGCAAAGCATTTTTACGCGGTGGCAACGTCGGTTATATGCTGTTTCCCATGATGAATGTTGCAATTAAAACAGCTTGCTCTGCCCCGAACTGTTTGCATCATTCCTCCCCCCTAACCTTCCGGATCGTAGGCCGCAGCCCGACTATTGCGCACGCTCATTGTGCATCACGGCACTTCATTTAAAGTGGGCACCACTGCAAGTCGACGCATCCAGCGATATCACCGGCATGGCGCAAGCCCGTCCCCGCAGCGCGCTCGACCCAGCCGCCCGCCACCCACAAGAACCGGCCGATCATGGACGACACCGAACTCTACAAGCGCCGCCTCGCCCAGGAAATCGGCGCCCTCCGGCAAGCCGAAGCGGTCCTGCGGCAGGAACGCATGATTCCGCACCGGGCCGGCGCACACGAAGCGGCGCGGCAGGAAGCGGCCGCGCGCGACCGGCTGCTGGTGGAGCTCGCGCCCGATGCGATCCTGCTCGAATGCGATGGCAGCGTCGTGTTCGCCAATCCGGCCGCCGCGCACCTGTTTCGCGCACAGTCCCCGGACGAACTGCTGGGCCGGCCGCTGTCCGGCCTGGTCACGCCGCAGACGGGCATTCCGGCGCCGCAGGAACGTTCGCCGCATACCGCGGAAGAACAGGCGCGCTGCCTCGACGGCCAGCTCATCGATGTCAACGTGACCCGCCTGTGGTTCGACTATCTCGGCAAACCGGCGCTCTATCTGGTGGCGCGCGATATCTCCGAGCGCAAGCGCCAGGAAAAACACCTGCTCCATCAGGCCACGCACGATGCCTTGACCGGGCTGCCGAACCGTAGCCTGCTGATCGACCGCCTGCAGCTCGCGATCGCCGAGGCAAGGCGCTACCAGGAACGCTTCGTGGTCGCCTTCATCGACCTCGACCGGTTCAAGTGGATCAACGACAGCTACGGGCACGAAACCGGCGACGCCCTGCTGAAGATCGTGTCCGGGCGCATGTCTTCCTGCCTGCGCGAGTCGGACACCATTGCGCGGCTGGGCGGCGACGAATTCGTGCTGGTGCTGCGCGACAGCGGCGACGGCGACGAATCGATGCAGGTGCTCAATCGCGTGCTCGACTGCGTGTCGATGCCGATCGCCGTCGGCGCGCACGAGATCAGCGTGACCTGCAGCATGGGGTGCTGCACCTATCCGGAAGACGGCGAGGATCCGGAAGCGCTGCTGCGCTTCTCCGACGTCGCGATGTACCGCGCCAAGGAAAACGGGCGCAACAGCGTGCAGCACTACAACGACGAACTGCGCCCCCCTTTCAGCCGGCGCGGCATGCTGGCCGGCGAATTGCGCCACGCGCTGGAACGCGGCCAGTTCTCGCTGCATTACCAGCTGCAGCTCGACCTGAAGAGCGGCGCCGTCGCCGGCATGGAGGCGCTGCTGCGCTGGCGCCATCCGGAATTCGGCGAGATCGCGCCGCATCGCTTCCTGCCGCTGGCCGAGGAAACCGGCCTGATCGAGCCGATCGGCGACTGGGTCATGCACCAGGCCTGCCTGCAGAACCGGCTGTGGCAGGAAGCCGGCCTGCCGCCGCTGCGCGTCGCGGTCAATCTCTCGGCGCGCGAGCTGGCGCGGCCGGGCCTGGCCGCGCGCATTGCGCAATGCCTGCGCAGCACCGGGCTCGACCCCGCATATCTCGAACTGGAGCTCAGCGAAAGCGCATCCATGCACGCGCCCGACAAGACGCTGCAGCTGATGCGGACGCTCAGGGAGCTGGGCATCGGCCTGTCGATCGACAATTTCGGCACCGGCTACTCCAGCCTGTCCTACCTGAAGCGCTTCCCGATCGACACCCTGAAGATCGACCGCTCCTTCGTGCAGGATATCGCGACCGACCGGGACAACGCCGCCATCACCTGCGCCATCATCGGCATGGCCAGGAGCCTGAAACAGAAAGTGGTCGCGGAAGGCGTGGAAACCGCGGAGCAGCTCGAATTCCTGCGCCGGCAGGGCTGCGACGAAATCCAGGGCTACTTTTTCAGCGCGCCGCTGGCGGCGCCGGACGTCGAACGCAGGGTCCTGCAGGCCGGCGCCGGCGCGCCGTTCACTCCATTTCCCACAAGCGGCCGTCCGCAGTGATCAGGGCCGTGCGGATCGCCTTGCCCGGAAAGACCGCGCGCGCCGCCGAGCGGTAGCGCGCCAGTTGCGCCGCGTAGGCGGCACGCTCGCTGTCGAGCAGGTCGCGCTTGTAATCGAGCACCCAGACCTCCTCGTCGTACACCACCGCACGGTCGAAACGCATCAGCTCGCCGCCGTTCATGACTTCCATCTCGTTGCAGGCGAAATGGAAATATGCCGGATTGAAGAAACGCTCCAGCTGCGGCTGCGAGAAAATTTGCAGCGCATGCTCGCGGATGCTCGCCGCCAGCGGCGGCGGACACGACAGCCAGCGCGCCAGCTGCGCGGCGTCCGGCACGCGCGGCGGCCAGGCTGGCGCCAGCGTGAGGCGCTCCAGCAGCGCATGCAGCGCAATGCCTTCATCGATGGCTGCATTCTGCGCGGGCAGCGCGCAGTTCGCCGGCGGCAGCGCGGCCGGGCTGAAGATCGGCAGGCTGAATTCCTGCGCGGCCGTACCGGCAAGCGCATCACCGGGCATCTCGGCCTGCTGCTCCGGCGCGATCTGCGGCGCCGCCCGCAGGCGATGGTACCAGCTGCCCTCGACAGCGCCGTCCTCCAGCGCGCCGCGCGCACCCGCCACGCCGCTGACGATCAGGATTTCCTTGGCGCGCGTCATCGCCACGTACAGCAGGTTCCAGTCCTCCTGCTCCTTGAAGCGTTCTTCGGCCGCGAACAGGGCATCGCGCGCGGCGCCGCGCTCATCCTTTTTCGCGAAGCAGGAAAAATGCGTCGGCGCATCGGCATCCTGGGGCCAGTCGCACAGGATGCCGCAATCCTCGCGCGCCGCCTCGCTGTGGTTGGCGTCGACCAGCACGACGATCGGCGCCTCCAGCCCCTTGGCGCTGTGAATCGTCAGGATGCGCACCGCGTCGGTGGCGGCATCGACCGCCGCCTCGTCGGGCGCGTCGCCGTCGGCGCGCTTTCTGAGCAGTTCCAGCGCGTCGATGAATTTCGGCAGGCTCGGATAGCGGCCCGCATCCAGGTTCAGCGCCAGTTCGATGAAGGCCTCGATATTGCCCAGCACCTGGGCGCGCAGCGCCGGTTGCGCCGCCTGCGCATAGCGCGCCACCAGTTCGCCCTGGTGCAGGATCAGGTCGAGCAGGTCGTGCACCGGCAGGCGCGGCGCCGCATGCAGCCAGTGCCGCAGCAGCACGGCGGCGCGCTTGATGACGGGCGAGGCGCCATCCGAGGCCAAGGCCAGCAGGCGGGCCCACCAGGTGCCCTCGCCCGCCTGCGCCAGCGCGATCAGGTCGGCGTCGGAAGCGCCGATGATGGGCGACTTCAGCACATGCGCGAGCGCCCGGTTGTCGCCGGGCGTGATCAGGAAGCTCAGCAAGGCGATCAGGTCCGCGACTTCGAGCGAATCGAGCAGGCCGCCGCGCTTGTCCGACACGAACGGGATGCCGGCCTCGCGCAGCGCGCTTTCATAGGCGCTCAGATAGGTGCGCTTTTTCACCAGCAGCATCACCTCCGACCAGGCGGGCGCCGTGCCCGTGCGTTCGGCCAGCTGCCGCCTTGCCGCCGCGATCGCGCGGGCAACCGCCCGCCCCTCGTCCAGGCGGCGCGCATCTTCCTCCTCGGCGCGCGGCGTGGTCAGCGGATCGCGCAATGCGAACGCGGTGTCCTCCGCTTCCTGCGCGTCGCCTTCGCCTGCGGCGCGGATCAGCGGCAGCCGCCATACCGCGCCGCCCTGGGCGCCGAGCGTGGTCTGCGCGGAAAAGATCGGGTTGCCGGCGAAGCTGGCATTGAGCACGTCCACGATCACCGACGCGTTGCGCCGGGTCTGGTTGGTGCGCAGCACCGCGGCGCCCTGCGCGGCCAGCATCTCGCGCGCGGCGTCGAACACGCGCGGCTCGGCGCGGCGAAAGCGATAGATCGACTGCTTGGGGTCGCCCACCACGAACACGCTCGGCGGTTGCGCATCGTCGCCGTAGGCGTTCAGCCAGGCGCGCACGATGCTCCACTGCAGCGGGTTGGTGTCCTGGAACTCGTCGAGCAGGATGTGCCTGTAGCGCGCATCGAGCCGGCTGTGCAGGTAGGCAGCATGTTCCTCGTTGGTCAGCAGCCGGTACGCATGCCACTCCAGGTCGCCGAAGTCGAACACGCGCTGCTCCGCCTTGACCGCCTGGTACTGTTCGAGAAAGGCGGCGCCGGCGGTAAACAGCGCTTCGTTCAGCGCCAGCACGATGCGTTCGCAGCTGCGCTTCCTGAGCTGCTTGAGTTCCCGCCCGAGCGCCTCGAATTCGTCGTCGAAGGCCGCCCCCGCATCGCCGCCGAAATGCTTTTCCAGCGCCGCTTGCAGGCTCTTGGTCTTGGTGTTGCGGCGCGGCTCGCCGTCGGCGCCGAAAAACTCGTTGCACAGCGCATCGAAGCTGTCGATGCCGGCGCCGGCGCTCAAGGCCTTTTCGATCGCGGTCGCGCGCTTCTGGTTGACCGCGGTCCCCTGCCCGAGCAGCCGGGCGACGCTCCAGATGCGTTCCAGCAGGCGCCGGTCCTGCCACAGCGTCAGCCGCGCATCGATCCGGCCGTCCTCGCCGCACAATTCCCGCAGCCATTCGATCGGCGCGTTTTCGCCGGCCTGCAGCGACGCCCACCATTCGGCGCGCTTGTCGATGAAGGCGTCGAGCAGGCAGCGCGCGTTCCAGTCGCCCACCCTGTCGTACAGGGTCAGCAGCGCCTGCCGGACTGCTTGGTTGCCATCGTCGCCAAGCGACTGCATGAAGCGGCTGTACGCATCCAGCATCAGCTCGCCGGTCGCCTCGGTCAGGGAATAGCCGTGTGGTACGCCGGACGTCAGCGGCGCGATCTGCACCAGCCGCGCGAACCAGCTGTGGAAGGTGTCGATCGACAGGCTCTGCGGACTGGCCAGCACGCGCTCGTACAGGCCGCGCGCCGCCGGCAGCAGCTGCGGCAGTTCATGCGCGTCGATGCCGCGCTCAATCAGCAAGGCGCGCACCTCGGCCTCGGGGCGCAGCGCCAGCTCGTGCAGCAGGTGCAGCAGGCGCTCGCGCATTTCCTGCGCCGCCTTGCGGGTGAAGGTAATCGCCAGCAGCTCGGCAGGCTCGGCCCCGGCCAGCAGCAGGCGCAGCATGCGCGCCACCAGCAGCCAGGTCTTGCCGCTGCCGGCGCACGCTTCCACCACCACCGAATGGCGCGGGTCGCAGGCGATCCGGGTGAAGCGGGCGGCGTCGACCGCCTCGCCGTTGGCTTCGTAGGCGCGCGGCGTCATATGCTGCATCACCACGCCCCCTTGCGGCACAGGCCGCGCACTTCGCAGAACACGCAGATGCGCTCGATGCCGGAGGCCGGCAACGGCGCGCCCTGCCCGATGGCGCGGATGTTGGACACGATCTGCGCTTCCAGCAGCAACTGCCATTGCTCGTAGTTGGGCGCGGCGGCGTCGCCCGTCCTGTCCTTCGATACTTCCAGCGCCACATAATGCGCGGCCGCCACCGGCACGTCCGACAGCAGGCCGTAGAACGCGAGCTGGTGGTCTTCGCCGTCGCGCGCCCGCTCGCGCAGGGACTGGATATTCCTGGTCTTGTAGTCGAGGATGGCGCGCTCGCCGGCCGCGTTCTCGTCGATGCGGTCAATGCAGCCGTGCAGGGTGACCTGCCCGCCGTCCCAGACCAGCGTCTTCTGGAATCTCTGCTCGCCGGCGACGAATTGCCAGCCCTCGTCTTCGCGCTCGTTGGCCCATGCCACATAGGCCGGGATCACCTTCTGCCAGCGGGCGTAATAGGCGAGCGCCGCCGCGCTGCGTGCCAGCGCCTGGCCGAACACCCGCTCCGAGATTTCGCGCAGCAGGATTTCGCGCCCCGATGCGGCAATTTTCCGCTCGCGCAAGGTCTCGTGATAGATCCGGAGGATCTCATGCAGCCAGTCGCCGTAGTCGCGCTTTTCCGGCATGTCGGACAGCTCGCCCAGCCCATCCAGGCCCAGCATGCGGGTGGCGAAGAATTGATAGGGGCAAGCCACCAAGCTGTTGTAGCCGCTCGCCGACAGCCTGCGCGGCAGCAGCTGCGGCGCGGCCGGCGCCGGCTTCGACGGCGGCGCGCAGCGCAGCGCGTGCGGTTCGAGCCGGACCATGCGTATCGGCAGGCGCGCGCATCCGGCGCGCTCCAGCGTCAGCTGCAGGCGTTCGACCCAGGCACTGACCGGATTGGGCTCGCCGTTCTTGAACGACTGCCAGGACAGCACCACTTCCGGGTTCGCGCTCAGCAGCTCGGCGAAATCGCGCAGTTGCTGGCGCTGGCGCATTTCCCTGGTCGGCAGTCCGAGTTCGCGCCGCACCGCGTTGGCGAAGAACAGGGTCTCGTTCAGCTGCGACGGCAGGTGGTCGGCGTCCGCCCCCACCATCAGCACCGCGTCGAAGGAACGCAGCTGCGCGCCGTTCAGCTGCAGCATCGCCACGCGCCGGTCGAAATCGGCCGGCACGAACGGCGTCAGCTCCATCTGCAGGCCGAGGAAGGCGCGCCACTCGGCAAACGAGAACGGCTGGTGCATGCTGGCCGCATCCTGGATCAGGGCATCGAGCAAGGCCGCCACCTGCGCACCGGCGCCGTCCTGCTGCAGCGCCTCGCGCATGCCGAGCGCGTCCATGACCCGGCTGGTGAGTTCCGCCCATTCGCCCAGCGTCTTGCGCCCGGCAAACAGCGCCGCCTGCCGCGCGACTTGGGACAGCATGTCGCGCGCTTGCGGCGCTTCGCCCAGCACCGCCTCCGCCGCCTCCCATCCGCCCAGCACGTTATAGCGGCGCAGCGCATGCTCGATCGCCATCACCCGCTCGCCCTTGTCCGCCAGGTGCGCGAACAGGAACGGCGACTTCAGCAGATCGAGCAGGACCACCGTTTCGGCGCGGGTGGTGACGACATCGAGCAGCGCGGCGACGGCGGCGGCCGCGCGCGTGGTCGACAGCTTCCAGCCGGTTTCGTCGGAAACGAAGACCTGCGCGCGCTCCAGCAATGCCCGGATGCGGCGCGCGACGACCCGGTCCTGGGCGATGATGGCGATGCGGCTTTTGCCCGCCTGCAGCCAGTCGATGATGATCTGCGCGCCGCGCTGCGCCTCTTCCTCCAGGCTGCCGGCGGGGCACAGCGACAGGCCGGCGGGCGTGACAATCGGAAGACCCGGACAGTCCGCCGCCTCGCCTTCCAGGATGTCGCCCCAGGCGGCGGCGTAGCTTGCGGCGAGCGCGCCGGCGCGCCAGTCCAGCATGACCGGCAGCACCGGCTGGCGCTGCGCGTACGCGGAAAGGAAGGCCGCATGATAGGCGTCCGGCGCCAGCGGGCTGATCCAGACCAGCGGCTCGCTCGCCTGCTCCGCCAGCCGCATCATCTGCCGGTAGCAGGCCGCCACCGGATCGTTGCCGTCGAGTTGGCTTTTCCAGAGTGTCCACACCAGGTGGGCCTCATCCGACAGCAGGTTGCGCGCCGGCGGCGGCAGCACGTCCAGCGCGGCCTGCCAGCGTTCGTCGGCCGCATCCGGGAAAAGCTGCATCGACGGAACCAATGCCCGCGTCAGCTCATCAAACAGGGCCAACAGGGTTTGCGCCAGCGGCAGCAAGTCGGTATTGCGGCGCGCGGTGAACAATTTCTTCAGCCATCCGTGCTGGCGCAATTCCGCGTACAGGGACATCATGCGTTCGCTGGCCGGGGCAACGATCGGGGCATCCGGTTGCGGCGGCAGCATGTCCACCCACGCCGCCAGCGTGGTAATCCGGGGCGCGATGAAGGGACGCTGCAACTCGGCCGACAGCGCCGACTTCAGCGGTTGCGCGTGGACAAAGCCCGGCACCAGCACCCGTACCGATGAAAAATCGTACGCCGCCGCGCCCGAGGGCAGCGGCAGCAGGCCGCTGTCGAGCAATGCCCGTGCGGCCCGGGACCAGAAATCGGCGGATGGCGGAATCAGCAGCGGATTGTGCAGCATGGGGATTTGCCAGGAAGAGAATTGCGGCTGATTGGACGGTGGTCTTATTCATTGATCTCCCCGGCAATTTTATGTGACTTAGGGCAAAAAATACGGCGGTGGACTACACTTTTTATGAAAATCGGTTATGATTTGACCAATACCCCGCCGCATTACCTCTTGCAGCACCCCCCAGCAGGCTTGAATTCGCGCTCGACGTCTCCACTTGCTTATTGCAATCCGGGCATTCCAATAAGCTGGGATTGAGCAAGATCAGGTAGCCCGCTGGCGTTGACTTGACTCCTTTTACCCTCTAATCGAGGAAACCATGAGCGAAAACATTAAATACATCACTGATGCCTCCTTCGATGCGGACGTCCTGAAGTCCGACAAACCGGTCCTGGTCGACTTCTGGGCCGAATGGTGCGGCCCCTGCAAGATGATCGCGCCGATCCTGGAAGAAGTCGCCAAGGAATACGACGGCAAGCTGCAGATCGCGAAGATGGACGTCGACGCCAACCAGCAAGTGCCGGCCAAGTTCGGCATCCGCGGCATCCCGACCCTGATCCTCTTCAAGAACGGCGTGCCGGCAGCGCAGAAAGTCGGCGCCATGGCGAAAGGCCAGCTCACGTCGTTCATCGACAGCAATATCTGACCGATACCTATGTCTGCGCGGCGGTGCGTTCGTACCGCCGCCTTTTAAATTTGACCATCCTCGCAGTTCCCTCCCCCACCTTGCTATTCCCATCCCGGGACACTCACTATGCATTTATCTGAACTCAAGGCGCTTCACGTCTCGGCCCTGCTCGATATGGCCATCGGACTTGAAATCGACAATGCGGCACGCCTGCGCAAGCAGGAACTGATGTTCGCGATCCTGAAAAAACGCGCCAAGGCCGGCGAGCAGATCTTCGGCGACGGCGTGCTCGAAGTCCTCCCTGACGGCTTCGGCTTTTTGCGCTCGCCCGACGCGAGCTACATGGCATCGACCGACGACATCTACATTTCGCCCTCGCAAATCCGCCGCTTCAACCTGCATACCGGCGATTCGATCGAAGGCGAAGTCCGCACTCCGAAAGACGGCGAGCGCTACTTTGCATTGGTGAAGGTGGACAAGGTCAACGGCGAACCGCCGGAAGCCTCCAAGCACCGCATCCTGTTCGAGAACCTGACGCCGCTGCACCCGAACCGGCTGCTGCATCTGGAACGCGAGATGCGCGGCGAGGAAAACATCACCGGCCGCATCATCGACATGATCGCCCCGATCGGGCGCGGCCAGCGCGGCCTGCTGGTGGCGTCGCCGAAGTCCGGCAAGACCGTGATGCTGCAGCACATCGCGCACTCGATCACGACCAACCATCCGGACACCGTGCTGATCGTGCTCCTGATCGACGAACGCCCGGAAGAAGTGACCGAAATGCAGCGCTCGGTGCGCGGCGAAGTGGTCGCCTCGACCTTCGACGAACCGGCCACGCGCCACGTGCAGGTCGCCGAAATGGTGCTGGAAAAGGCCAAGCGCCTGGTCGAGATGAAACGCGACGTGGTGATCCTGCTCGACTCGATCACGCGCCTTGCGCGCGCCTACAACACCGTGATCCCGGCATCCGGCAAGGTGCTGACCGGCGGCGTGGACGCCAATGCGCTGCAGCGCCCGAAGCGCTTCTTCGGCGCCGCCCGCAACGTCGAGGAAGGCGGCTCGCTGACCATCATCGCCACCGCCCTGATCGAAACCGGCAGCCGCATGGACGACGTGATCTACGAGGAATTCAAGGGCACCGGCAACATGGAAGTGCATCTCGAACGCCGCCTGGCGGAGAAGCGCGTCTACCCGGCGATCAACCTGAACAAGTCCGGCACCCGCCGCGAGGAATTGCTGATCAAGCCGGATCAGCTGCAGAAGATCTGGATCCTGCGCAAGCTGCTGTACGGCATGGACGAGATCGAGGCAATGGAATTCATCCTCGACAAGATGAAGGCGACCAAGAACAACGCCGAGTTCTTCGAGATGATGCGGCGCGGCGGCGGCTGACGCACCGCTGGCCGAACACGCGGGGCGCATGCGGTGCATGCGCCTTTTTCATTGGCGGCGCGCGAACATGGTCATATCGCAAATCCATGATTTCATTGTATAATCTCCGGTTTTCACCCCCAGGCAAGTGACCGGCAATCGGGTCGAGAAGCGGCAGGACCGACGAAGTGCCGATTGGCTACCAAACTATCGAGAGGAAAATCATGAAAGAAGGCATCCACCCGGATTACCGCGAAGTCGTGTTCCAGGACATGTCCAACGACTTCAAATTCATCACCCGCTCCACTATCCAGACCAAGGAAACCATCAATTTCGAGGGCAAGGAATACCCGCTGGTGAAGCTGGAAGTGACCGCGGAATCGCATCCGTTCTACACCGGCAAGCACAAGATCGTGGACACCGCCGGCCGCGTGGAAAAATTCCGTCAGAAGTTCGGCAATCGCGGTTCCAAGACGCAAGTCGCGGGCTGATCCCGTTGCCGTGCAAACAAAAAGGCAGCCCAGGCTGCCTTTTTTGTTTTATGCATACAGTGTGATACAGTCCGCGCCGCGCTTTTGCGGCACAATATCGCCCACGCCAATAAAAACAAAGCTGTCCTCTCCCCGACATGAAGCCCGTCCGACTTCCCGCTTCCGCCGCGAATGCGCTTCCCCGCTGGGTCCTGATCGCGCTGTGCATGCTGTACATCCTGCCCGGCCTGCTGCGGCGCGATCCGTGGAAAAGCGACGACGCGGCCGGATTCGGCATCATGTGGACCATGGCGCACGGCGGACTGGACGACTGGCTGTGGCCGCATGTGGTCGGCCTGCCGATGGCCGACAAGGGGCCGCTGGCGTTCTGGATCGGCGCGCTGTGCATCAAGCTGTTCGGCGGCGTGCTGGCCGACGCCCTGGCGGCGCGCATCGCCACCATCGCCTTCTTCCTGCTCGGCTGCTTCTCGGTCTGGTACACCACCTACCTGCTCGGCCGGCGGCCCGAGGCGCAACCCCTGAAACTCGCCTTCGGCGGCCAGCCGGAGGCCCGGGACTACGGCCGCATGCTGGCCGACGGCGCGCTGCTGATCTACCTCGGCAGCCTTGGCCTGCTCATGCCCAGCCACAGCACCAGCGCGGAAGCCCTGCAGGTATCGCTGGTGGCCTCCAGCATGTACGCGGCGGCGCGCCTGTACGAATCGCGCTCGCTGCGCGCGGCCGCCATACTGGGCGCCAGCCTGGGCCTGCTGGTGCTGACCCGCGGCTGGGTCGCGCCGCTGGCCATCTGGCTCGCCCTGCTGGTGCTGGCGTCCCTGCACGAACGGACGCTGGTCGCGCGCCTGGTCCTGGTCGCCCTGCCGGTGGCGCTCGCCATTGCCGGCGCCTGGATCGTCGCCAGCAGCATCGTGCGCCCGTTCGACAGCTCTCCCTACGACGCCTGGATGCAGTGGAACTACGGCCAGATCGGCATGCCGTCCTGGGATACGCTGAAATTCTTCATCAAGAACGGCATCGTGTTCGCGTGGCCGGCCTGGCCGTTCGCCGGCTGGGCCGTGTATGCCTGGCGGCGCCAGTCCAGCGCGCCGCATGTGACGATTCCGCTGGCGTTCTTCGTTGCGGTCACGCTGCTGGCGCTGCTCATCCCGCACCCCGAGGAAGGCGTGCTGCTGCCCCTGCTGCCGCCGTTGGCGATCCTCGCCGCGTTCGGCCTGCCGACCATGAAACGCGGCGCGATCAACGCGGTCGACTGGTTCTCGGTGATGACGCTGACCGCCGTCGCCGCCTTCATCTGGATCGGCTGGATCGCCAAGCAGACCGGCTGGCCGGCGCAGCTCGCGAAAAACGCCTTCAAGCTGGCGCCCGGCTTCAAGCCCGAATTCAACCTGGTCGCCTTCCTGATCGCCGCCTGCGCCACCATCGGCTGGTTCGTGCTGGTGCACTGGCGCATTGCGCGCCAGCCGTCGGTCCTGTGGCGCGCGGTCGTGCTGTCGTCCGGCGGCGTGATCCTGTGCTGGTCGCTCCTGATGACGCTGTGGCTGCCCTGGATTAACTACGGCAAGAGCTATGCCGGGGTCGCGCAGGAGATCGCGAAAAAACTGCCGCCGCTCAGCTGCGTCGAGTCCAATGTCGGCCCCGCGCAGCGCGCCTCGTTCGCCTATTTCGGCCATGTCCCGTTTGCGCGCTTTGACGATGCGCACTGCGATTTCCTGCTGCTGCAGGACAGAAACCGCGGGCGCGAGAACACTTCCCTGATCCGGCGCTCCGGCTCGCAATGGACCCTGTTATGGGAAGGCCGCCGTCCTTCCGACCGCGACGAGCGCTTCCGCCTATATCGACGCGTCAATTGACATCGCCCCGGACTCCGCCCGACGCCGGGCGCTCTCATACCTCCCGTATCGCCGCGCTGGCCTGGCCGATCCTGGTCGGCCAGCTGGCCGTGATCGCCAACGGCGTGATCGACACCGCGATGACCTCGCGCTTTTCCGCCACCGCCCTGGCCGCGCTGGCGCTGGGCGCCTCGATCTATGTCAGCATCTTCGTCGGCCTGAACGGCGTGCTGGGGGCCATGGGGCCGATCATCGGCCAGTTGTTCGGCGCGCAGCGCTTTCGTGACATCGGCGCGGAGATCAAGCAGGGTGCGTGGCTGGCGCTGTTCCTGGCGGTGCCCGGCTGCCTGGCGCTCCTGTTTCCGCAACCGCTGCTGTCGCTCGCGCACGCCTCGCCCGAGCTGAACGCGAAGTCGGCGCTATATCTGCGCATCCTGGCGCTGGCCCTGCCCGCCACCCTGGGCTTTCGCATCTATGCGTCGCTCAACACGGCGACCGGCCAGCCGAAAATGGTGATGGCCCTGCAGATTGCCGCGCTTGCGCTGAAGGTGCCGCTCAACGCCCTGTTCATCTTCGGCGGCTTCGGCTTGCCGGCCATGGGCGGCCCCGGCTGCGCGGTCGCCACCGCCGTGATCGCATGGGCCACCTTCCTGCTCAGCGGCCTGATCCTGCGCACCGATCCGGGTTATCGCGCCTACGGAATTTTCGGCACCGGCTTTGTGGCGCCGAAATGGGCAGCACTGCGCGAACTGCTCAAGCTGGGCATTCCGATGGGGCTGTCCTACCTGATCGAGGTCACCGCCTACACCTTCATGGCGCTGTTCATCGCGCGCCTGGGCGCCACGGCCGTGGCCGGCCATCAGATCACGGCCAATTTCGGCACCGTGCTGTACATGCTGCCGCTGGCCATTGCCAGCGCGACCGGCACCCTGGTGGCGCAGGCGGTCGGCGCTGGCGAGCGCGATAACGCGCGGCACATCGGCTTCGCCGGCATCCGGCTGGCGGCCATCCTGTCGGTGGCTATCGGCTGCATCGTCTGGCTGGCGCGCGCAGCCATCATCCGCGCCTATACGCCCGACGCGTCGGTGGCCGCGGCAGCCATGCCGCTGTTCTTCTTCATCGCGTTCTATCAGCTGTTCGATTCGGTGCAGGTCACCGCCGCGTTCGTGCTGCGCGCCTACAGGGTGGCGGTGGTGCCCACCCTGATGTACGCGGCCGCGCTGTGGGGAGTCGGCCTGGGCGGCGGTTATCTGCTGGGACTGGATCCCCTCGGCATCAGCCCGCCCGTCCTTCGTGGCGCAGCGGGTTTCTGGATGGGGAACAGCACAAGCCTCGCCGTGGTTGCCGCGTGCTTGCTGTGGTACCTGCGCCTGGTCCAGCGTAAAGCAGAGCGGGAGCGATGATCGCGCAACGGGGCCGGCGGTGCCCGCCGCCCACGCGGTCGGCTATTCCTCGCTGATTACACCTTCATCGGCAGAATCACCATCTGCAAGCCTTCGAAATGCAGCCGGCGCTGGATCGCGAGCGCCGCCTGGTTGTGCAGCAGACGCGTGAACCAGTTGTCGTGCTCGAAGATCAGCTTGCTGGTGAAGAAAATCGAGTTCGGATATTCCTCGCTGATCTTCTCGCACAGCTTGGTCACCTCGACCACCACGTCGGTGCCGAAACCGAGATAGGCGGCGGAGGCCATGCCGTGGCTGTGGCAGAAGTCGACGAAGAACTTGAGCGTGGCGTTGGCCTCCGCGCGCAACTGCTCCACCGCCCCCTCCCCGCCGTAGGCATGCGAATCGACGGTGCGCGCATTGACGAAGATGAAGTTCTTGAAGTGGCCGGGGAACATGCGCTGCACCCACAGCAGCGCATGCAGGCCGCCGCCGCGCGACGAGCCGACGATGAACACCGCGGTCTGGTCTTCCGGGTTCGGCTCGACCGGCCCGACATGCGATCCGAACGGCTGGTTGGCGAATACCTGGTCGACCGCGCCGATCTTTTCCTTGGTCTCGCGGTAGTGGGCGCGGACATACAGGCACAGGCCGATGACGATGGTGGTGATCAGCACCGTCATCCAGCCGCCCTCGAAGAATTTCTCGACCACGGTGACGACCAGGATGCTGCACGTGACCAGCAGGCCGAGCGCCGACAGCAGCAGCCGGCGGCGCCACGGCAAGCCATCGTTGCGATGCTTGATCCAGTACAGGCACAGTCCGGCGAGCGACAGACTGAAGGTCAGGAATACATTGATACTGTAGAGAACCACCAGCAGGTCGACCTTGCCGCCGGTCCAGAACAGCACCGCCAGCGCGGCCACACCCATCACCAGGATGCCGTTCTGCGTGACCAGCCGTGTCGACAGATAGCGGAATTTGTGCGGCACCCAGGAGTCCGCCGCCATGTTCGACAGCACCGCCGGCCCGCCCAGAAAACCGGCATTGGCGGCCACCAGCAACAGCCCGGCTTCGAACGCCAGCACGGCGGTCAGCGCGATACCGTGGCTGGCGCCGGAGAACCCCATGTTCGCCAGGATCGAATTGAACACCACCGCGTTCAGGGTCTGGCCTTCGACCGGCACGGCGTTCCACAGCAGGTACAGCAGGATGATGCCGGCCGCGGTGAATGCGAGGCTGAATGCCATGTACAGCATGGTGAGCTTGCCGGTGCGCACGCGCGGCTCGGCCAGCGAGTTGACGTTGTTCGATACCGCCTCGATACCGGTGTAGGTACCGCCGCCCAGCGAATAGGCTTTGAGCAGCAGCGCGATCGTGAAGACCCAGGAGGTCTCCTCCGCCAGCTTCCTGGTTTCGGCAAGGGTGTCGGGAATCAGGTCGGGCAGGCCCGACGCATGCGCCACCAGGCCGTACACGATCAATATGGCATGGCTGACGACGAAGCCGAGAAAAATCGGCAGCAGTATCTTGATCGACTCCTTGGCGCCGCGCAGGTTGATCAGCAACAGGAACAGCACGAAGGCAACCTCCACCGTCAGCTTGTACGGCTGGGCGCCGAGCGGCAGCAGGCTAAACAGCGAGTCGACGCAACTGGCGACCGATATCGCGATCGTCAGCACGTAATCGACGATCAGCGCCGCGCCGGACACCAGGCCGGCATACGGTCCGATCAGCGTGGTGGCGATGCGGTAGCCGCCGCCGCCGGTCGGGAACAGTTCGATCACCTGGTTGTAGGCGAGCGAAATGATAAAGACGGTGACGGCCGTCGCCAGCGCCAGATAGACGCCGAAATGGCCGTGCTCGCCGAGCGCCTTGAACGCTTCTTCCGGGCCGTAGGCGGACGACGACAGTCCGTCGGCGCCCAGCCCCACCCAGGCCAGGAAAGCGACCAGTGCCAGCGAATGGCGCGTTTCACTCTTGAGCGGATCGAGCGCTTTGCCGAGGACGATTTCACGGATCTTGGCGGGCTTCATTCTTGTGGCGCAGGTTCGCGCTTGAAATTGCTAAAGTAGGCGATGATACGCCTTTCGATTCCGCTGTGACAATGCAATATGCAGGCCACGTGTTGCCCGTTCGCCGCAAATCAGCGATAATGCCGCCTTGTGTGTCGCCGGGATGGCGGAACAGGTAGACGCACGGGACTCAAAATCCCGCGGTAGAAATACCGTGCCGGTTCGATTCCGGCTCTCGGCACCAGTAGACTCAAGGATTTCGGTATAGACGGGGATGCCCGATTATACCGATTTCACTCAGGTCATTTGACCAGATTTGACCAATCTCCCCCTCCCCCCTTAAAAGTAGGCCGCAAGCAATTTTGAATATTGCGGTACCTCATGCTGGTGTGCAAATTCGAACAGCGCGCGCCAGGCCCGCGCGCCGCGAAAACGAACTACATCCGTGTTTTATTCATCGTTTGGAGCGACGTCATTGCGCGCTCTTGTTCCGCCTTGACCGCTTATTGCGCAGTGAGTGGCCCCTTTGCGACTAGTGGACTGCCCCGGGTCCGGTAGACATTTCTGGTAAGCACCCGGGCATCTCACATTGACACGGGATACGTGCGAGGTTACGCAGCCG
>OFCW01000026.1_pt1 | contig 69388 bp, 58 predicted proteins | sample 1520951 | NCBI WGS metagenome assembly OFCW01 (sample SAMEA4349680, study PRJEB24078) | microbial mat metagenome | biome: Terrestrial Biome; feature: Habitat; material: Microbial Mat | place: India | collected 2012-06-12 | depth 10 m | reverse complement strand
TACCACGTGCACGAGAGCCTGCATGCCGAGTCGGTCAGCCGAGCACTGAAGATGGCGCTCAAGACGCGCCAGACCAAGCAGCAGCTGGTGCACCACTCGGATCGCGGCATCCAATATTGCTCGAGCGAGTATCAGCGCATCCACAAACGGCACGGCCTGACATGCTCGATGATCGACGGCTACGACTGCTGTCAGAACGCCCTGGCCGAGCGGGTCAATGGAATCCTCAAGGGCCAGTTCTTGCTCAGCCGCCCCGCCGATCTGCAGCAGGCCGAGCGCATAGTGGCCCAGTCCGTGCACATCTACAACCATGAGCGGCCGCATCAGGCCCTGAAATACAAAACGCCCGATGCGGTGCATCGCGCGTCTAGTGGCTGAACTGAGTGTCAACCTATATCAGGACTTGACAGGCTGCGCCGTGTCAGCGCTGCATGCGGGCCCTAGAAATCGCGGCGCTGCACGCCCGCTTCCGTACCGAGCAGCAGCACATTGGCGCCGCGCTTGGCGAACAGGCCGACCGTCACTACGCCCGGGATGTCGTTGACGGTGCATTCCAACGCCTTCGGATCGGCAATCCGCAGGCCTGCCACATCCAGGATCACATTGCCGTTGTCGGTCTTGTAGATCTGGCCTTCCTTGGTCATGCGCAGGCGCGGCTGGCCGCCCAGCGCCGCAAGCTGACGCGCAACGGCCGCACGTGCCATCGGCACCACCTCCACGGGCAGCGGGAACGCGCCCATCGTCTCGACGAGCTTGCTGCCGTCGGCGATGCAGACAAAGACATCGGCCACCGAAGCGACGATCTTCTCCCGCGTGAGCGCACCGCCACCGCCCTTGATCATCGCGCCGGAGGCATCGATTTCGTCCGCACCGTCCACATACACGGGAATAGCGTCGACCTCATTCAGATCGAGCACCGTGAACCCATGGCCCTGCAGGCGACGCGTCGAGGCCTCCGAGCTCGACACCGCGCCGGCAAAGCGCGCCTTGTGCGGTGCCATCGCATCGATGAACAGATTGGCCGTCGAACCCGTGCCGACACCCAGCACGGCGCCCGCGGGCACGTTGGCCAATACGTAATCTGCGGCGGCCTGCGCCACCAACGCTTTCAGTTCATCCTGCGTCATCGCAAATACCCCAAGAAACCGGTCCGGATCGGAAAACCCGGTAGTGTACCGGATCGCCTGGGCGGCCCTCCCCGGCTGGCGCAGCGAAACGTGCGGAGTACAATCGATTCATCCCTCCACCTCCAGTGCTTCGCTGGCATGCACTTCGTCGGATCATGAATCAGCTCGATCAACTTAAGCAGTTCACCACCGTCGTCGCCGACACGGGCGATTTCCAGGCCATGCGCGCCTACGCGCCGCACGACGCGACGACCAACCCGTCGCTGATCCTCAAGGCCGTGCAGAAGGCCGAATATCGTCCGTTGCTGGAGAAGGCCGTGCGCGATGCCCGCAGCGACAGCGTGGAAGACATCACCGATGCCGTGCTGGTGGCCTTCGGATGCGAGATCCTGTCGATCATCCCGGGCCGTGTGTCGACCGAGGTCGATGCGCGCCTGTCGTTCGACACCGAAGCCACGGTCGCAAAGGCCAAGCACCTGATCGCACTGTACGAAGCGCGCGGCGTGGCGCGCGAGCGCGTGCTGATCAAGATTGCGTCGACCTGGGAAGGCATCCGCGCGGCGGACCTGCTTCGCGCCGAAGGCATCCGCTGCAACATGACGCTGCTGTTCTCGCTCGCGCAGGCGGTGGCGTGCGCGGAAGCAGGCGTGCAACTCATCTCGCCCTTCGTCGGCCGCATCTACGACTGGTACAAGAAAGACGCCGGCGCCAACTGGGACCCGGTCGCCCAAGGCGGGGCAAACGACCCGGGCGTGCAATCCGTGCTGCGCATCTACAACTACTACAAGAAATTCGACTACCCGACCGAGGTGATGGGCGCCAGCTTCCGCAACACCTCGCAGATCATCGAACTGGCCGGCTGCGACCTGCTGACCATCAGCCCCGAGCTGCTCGCGCAACTGCAGCAATCGGATGCGCCGGTCGAGCGCAAGCTGTCGCCCGAACACGCCAACGCGGCCAACATCGCGCGTCTGCCGGCCGACGAGAAATCGTTCCGCTGGCACATGAACGCCGACGCGATGGCAACGGAAAAGCTCGCCGAGGGCATCCGCCTGTTTGCCGCGGACGCGATCAAGCTCGAAGCCCTGATTGAACCGCTGCGTGCGGCAGCGTAAGGAACCGGCTCAAGCCAGCATGGCGGGCAGGCACACGCCCGCCGGCTGGTGGATCACCAGATTGGCCGTCTCATCGAGGGCGCTCGGCTCGGGATTCACGACGATGACCTTGGCGCCGTGATCCTTCGCCAGCCCGGGCAACCCTGCCGCCGGATACACGAGGCCGGACGTCCCCACCACGAGGCATACGTCGCACGTGCTGGCCGCCTCTTCCGCACGGTAGTTCGCCACGAGCGGCAGCGGCTCGCCAAACCACACCACCCCCGGGCGCAGCATCGCACCGCACGTTGCGCAGCGCGGTGGCCTGCCAGGCTCAGCCGTGGCGATATCGCACTTGCCGCAGCCGCCCAGCCATTTGTCGGCGAACAGGTTGCCGTGCAGCTCGACCACACCGACGCTGCCCGCGCGCTGGTGCAGACCGTCCACGTTCTGCGTGACGAGCGTCACCGTCTTGCGCTTGGCCAGTGCGGCGATCGCCAAATGCGCGGGGTTCGGCTGCGCCTGCAGCACGCGCTCTCGCCGCTGCTGGTACCAGTCCCACACCATGCGCGGGTGCTTCCGGTACGCGGCCTCGGTCGCCAGGTCTTCCGGGTTGAAGCGGGACCACAGCCCGGTCAGCGCATCGCGAAAGGTGGGAACACCGGATTCCGCCGACACGCCCGCACCCGTCAGCACCATGACGTGTTCGGCCGCACCGATCCAGGCCTGCGCCTGGGCCAGCGCGGCCGCGTCGCGTGCGGCCGGCAAGTCTGCGCGCATCACTTCCTGGCAGATGCCGCCGCGCGCTGACGTACGGCCTCGAACAGGCATACGCCGCTGGCGACCGAGACGTTCAGGCTCTCCACGCTCAAACCCAAGTGGGACAACGGTGTATGGGTTTCTTGGGTCATTGTCATCCAGTGCTTTTTTGGCTTCACAGGACAATTACAGGACACTGGCATGGCAACCTTCAGCAAAAATTTGGACAAGTCTGGCAAAGCGTCGTGGCAAGTGAAAATTCGCCGCAAGGGGTTCCCGGCATATACACGAACGTTCGCCAACAAGGCACAGGCACTGGACTGGGCACGGCGGATCGAGACAGAGATGGACCGGGCGGAGCATCCGACAACCCACGCGGCCAAGCAAACCACATTGGCCGAGATTCTAATCCGTTACCGGGATGAAGTCGTGCCAACCCATCGGGGCGGCAAGCACGAACTTCAACGTATCAAGCAACTGTTACGACATCCTGTAAGCCAAAACACGATGGCTGATCTAACGCCCGCGAAAATCGCATACTGGCGTGATGAACGTCTGCGCGCCGTGTCTGCGAGCAGCGTCCTTCGTGAAATGACCATCCTGCGCAGCGCCATCCGGCGTGCGCGTACCGAATGGGGTATCGAACTACGTGACCACCCCATGAACCATGTCGCCAAGCCCAAGGACAACCCACCGCGAGAACGGCGCATCAGTCATGCCGAAGAAGCCAGCCTCTATGATGGATGCAAGAAGGCACGGAATCCGTATCTGCGGCCAGCCATCGAGTTCGCCTTACAAACTGCCATGCGACAAGGCGAAATCGTCGCACTGGAATGGCGGAATGTCGATTTGGAACGCCGCACTGCCCGCTTACCGATGACGAAGAACGGTCGATCACGTGTTGTTCCTTTGTCAAGCCGTGCCATCGAAATCATTCAGAGCCTTCCTCAAGACACAGAACGGGTGTTTCAGGGATTCAGCACCTACAGTGTCAAGCATGCGTTCGTTCGGCTTGTGGCCCGACAAGGATTGCACGACCTACACTTCCATGATCTGCGCCACGAAGCTATCAGCAGACTGGTTGAACGAGGATTGAACATCATGGAAGTCGCCGCCGTCTCCGGGCACCAGACGATGCAGATGTTAAAGCGGTACACCCATCTGCGTCCCGAGGACATTGCACTGAAACTTGGATAGTTGACCCAATTTGTCCGAACTGGCCGTGGTGCCGGAGCGGTGCAATTCGGTCTTCATCAGGAACCGTAACGACGCCATGTTTCGGTCGGCCAGTACTTGTAGTTCGGTCGAATCAGCACTGTCCCGCATTTCCGGCATTTGTATGTGGAACTCTCTCCTAGCAAACTTGCGGTAGCCATCAAAGACTGGTCGCCTTTGATGGCGGCCAGTTCACAATGAGGACCTTTATGGCAGTCGGTGTCAATCAGCGCAACGCAGGCATAGCAGGGCATCACTGATAGATCATGTTGGTGTTGCCGCAAGGATCAGCCGCGCAACCCTACTCCAACCAAGCCAGTCTGCAAGGTCAAGCCGCACGTGCAATTCATCTCGCTTCTCCACATCGAAGGCGATGATGCTCTCGGTAATTTAGTGAGGCACTTCTCTACCAAATAGTTGGTAACGCGCAAGTCCGATACGTCACCGCATCAAAACTGCAAAAGCTTGGACTACTGGACGCTACATGCCACATTCAAAATTGACGCTTGCGACGTGAGAAACATCGACGGCAAAGAGTTTAATCGACACATGTGCGACCTTCCTACCATTAAGAACATCTCCCCGGCTGGGGCCATCCGCCACTTTGTTGTCCTATACAACGCCGCATACGACAGGGCATGGAACAACGAGCGAAAAAGCACTGATGATGAAATTAAGAAGCGACGGCGGTGGGCGACGGAAAGCAAGAGCGGAGTTGATGTTATTGATGGTCGCGACCTTGCCGTGATCCGTCCGCTGCCGAATGTGGCCAACTGTTCAGCTTGACGCGACTGGTTTTCCACGAAGAAACGCAGCAGTTTGGCTACACCCTTATCCCGCGATGACCGACGAAGAAAAGTTATCCACCACGCTGGATCGCACGGCACAGTTACATGAAGCCGTAGCAGCGCATGTAAACCGCGTCACCCCTTACCCGGAGAAGCGATTCGTCGTCTCGTTCCAAGCCGGGATGCTGTCGCTGGAACACGCGACCGGTGCGCTGGTTCTGACCGGCAACGGCTTGTACGCTTCGGGCATTGCCTTGGTGCGACCTCAATTTGAAACCCTCGTCCGTGGCATCTGGTTGCTCCATGCTGCCAACGCCAACTGGGTGGACAAGCTTACCGAACCGCTGACCGTGGACAGTGCGCGAAAGGCGAACGAAGGTCTAATGTTGGCCGACATGCTGAAACAGTTGGATGCCAGCGACGCCTCAGTTCAACTAATTGATCAACTGAAGCAGTTCCGAGATGTGTGGTGGAAAGCCCTGAGCAGCTACACGCACGGTGGCATCCATCCGCTGTCGAGAACACTTACCGGCTACCCGGCGCAGCTTGCAACTGACGCCCTGCTGAATTCCAATGCACTTGTCTGCATCACGGCACAGTTGGTATCGATACTGTCCGGCGACCCGGAAAACCTGCGTCCGGTCCGCAAGCTGCACGTGGACTTTGCGGATTGCGTGCCAATCATCAAGCCGCACGTGGAATCTTGACCCGGCACCCCTTCGGATAGTTGTAGCAACCCCAGAACGACCCGCCATCGCCTTGCCGGACCACCATCTTGATCCCGCAGGCCGCACAGGTCGGCGTCTGATAATCACCTTCGAATGCCCGTGTCAGTAATTCATCTCGTTTCTCCGCATCCAAGGCGCGAATACGTTCAACGATGCCAGCGCCATCCAACAACTGGATGCCCGCTTCTTCTGCATAGTCCTTTACCGGTTTGCCGACGAAACCCGTCCGCGACCAGAAAATGCCCCGTTCGACCTTCTTGGCGTGCATGACGCCACCAAGCGCACGCACAGGTGTCACCTTGACCGGCGCACTCCATGCCCTGCACTGGACCAGTGCGATGGGATCAGCCTTGCCCTTCATGTACAGGGTGGCATCGGCACCGCCATCGGCGCCTTGGGGCACCGTTTCGACAGTAAAACCCTTCGCTTCGTAGTACCAGACGCACAGCATCTCGAATCGTTTCCATTCCAGTTGCTGAAGCGCCTCAAGGGTCCATTCCATTTCTGGCGATGGATCAACCTCCACTGGTTCTTCCGTCCCTTCGGAGACATCCTGAACCGGTTGATCCGCTGTTGTACCAAGCAGTTCGTGCGCCGCCAACGTGGGCACCACAAACACCGCCAGCATTGACCCGAGACTGGCCTTGGCGGTATCAGTCAGATCATCGCGGTTGATCTTCCTGTCCTGCCACACAACGGTTCTCGCCAGCGGCATACCCGCATCCACCAGATCAACCCGGCTTTCGCACGCACCAGTCACCTTACCAATCAGGTAGGTACGGCTGGCTGGCGAGTAGGTGACAACCACGTCATCGACCTTGATTTCATTCATGAAGCGCCAAACCTGCGACGCCACTGAAGCCGCCATCTTCTCTTTCGTTTCAGGCGCGATGGACAGATGCAGATCGGCCAATTCTTTCTTCGTCATGCCGGGCTTGGCATGGTGCGCAAGCTGCGTCCAGCCGATGCCTGCGATACCCTTGTCCCGAAAGTCACGGTAGAGACGGCCACCATCGGCCCGGACCATCCACATCTTGCTCATATTGTGTCGATGAAGAGATACAGCACTGGTTAGCTTGAATGACCGGTGGACCGCACTAACACGCCGCCCAAGGTCATGCAGGCCGGCTATCGGATCGAGCCTCCATGTTCAGATAGCTTGCCGGCGCTCAGACGCAGCCAATAGCCAGAAACCAATAGTGCAAAGAATCGCCAGCCATATGAAGGACGCATCCCAATGGAAATTCCACGGATGCTGCGGGTACATGACCTCTATGTACAAAAAGGTCCACACGCAGTAGACGGCATAGAACGTTGACAGCGAAACCAACATCGTCCCCGCTTGCCAAGCTGCCCAAGCAGACCTTCCCAGAATGGCGCCACCGACCAACAAAAGCATCAGCGCAAGAAGAATCAACGATCCTGCCGTCGCTTTCTGATTTCCAATAGGATTCGCCGCGCCAGCAAATACCGCCATCAGGTCGGAGAGCATCAAAGCGGCACATCCCCAATACACGAACAGGCCAATCGCTCGTCTGAATTGATTCCCACCGTCGCGCAACCTGCTACGTTCCGTCGCCCCTTGATTCCCTATGAACAGGATCGCTGCGACCTCTAAGACGGCATGCCCAACAGCAAGGGATGCCACAAGCAACGTTGGTCTGTTGATGAGTAAGCCCACCAATGTATTGAGAACAACGACGGAGAGGATTGCTGGCTTAACCCACGGTCGGTCAAATCGAATTGCGACGGCCAACCCTGTGTATGACACAGCACCAATCGCAATCCATAACCACTGTGCGCCAGCGGACAACGGCGACTGTGGTATTGGCCCTGACATGCTGATCGTTCCTGCGCGAAATCCCATGTAGACAGCCAGAAACTGGGTGAAGGCGGTCAACAAGAAGTAATTCGCTACAACGACGGGCAGTAGAGGCTTCTTCATAGATCACCGCATCGTCGAGACAACCCCCACGTCACTGCACGACCTTCGCATTCTTCAGCAGACCGCCCACGACGGTAACCGTCGCCCGTTCCAGTTCTGCCGTTTCCAATGCTTGCTTGATGGCCGGTTTCACAGCGTCATAGGAAGGCACCTGAGTTGGTCGAACGGCGTCAACCTTAACGACGTAACGTTGACTGCCAGCTTCAACTGGGGCGGCGCTGGCCGCTCCCGGTGCCAACGCAGCAATCTCACGTGCGACCGGCAAAGGCAAGTTCTGCGTCTTGCCTTCCTCGACCGGTACCTTGAAGCTGACCCAATCTATCTCACCACCGCGCGCCTTGTTCGGTGCCGTGCTGTACTGTTGCGCCAGCTTGGCGAAGTCACCGCCCTGCTTCAGTTGCGTGATGACCTGCGCTGCCGTCACGTCATCGCCTAGCTGAATGACACGGGCCTTGTATTCCTTGTCTCCCAAGCTAGACACGATTGCGTCATAGCGGGCCTTCACCTGATCGTCGGTCACGGGTGCGGGCTTGATGTTGTCCTTCAGCCATGCCTGCGTGATCGCCGCATCGTGCGCTTCCTGAACAGCCTGTTTGACGGCTGGCGATTTGTCATAGGCGGGCACCTTGGCGGCCTGCTGACGGAACAGTTCGCGGGCGATCAACTGCTGCTTGATGGCCTGCACGACGTTCGGATTGCCCACCACGCCGGTCTGCGCCACTGCACGGTCCAGTTGACCTTGGGTGATCTGCGTGCCGTTAACGATGGCAACAACGCCCTGTGGCAGCGCATCGGCTCGCGCATAGGAAGTCGCTACTGCGGCCAAGGCCAAGGTAGTCAGGGCAAAGCGGCGAATCGATGTGTTCATGTCGGAATTCCTCGTCAATAAGTCCAATTCAAGGTCGCCAGCAAAACGGTCGGCTTGCTGCCAAGTTGCGCGGGTTGCACCAGCGCACGCCCCAGCAACAGTTCGCTGGTCAAGGCACTCTTGCCAAGGTTTCTCGACAACCTCACACCTAGTCCGGTACCAGCAAGGTATTGCCAGTGCTGGTTGGCGACCAGTTGGGTCTGTCCACCATCAAGAAAGGCATAGGGTTCGATGCGGATACCCCACAGCGCAGGTGCATTGGCCCACACGACCTCGTTGCGCAACGTCAGGCCCCGATCCCCGCTGATGATGCCCTCTCGGAAGCCACGCACCGAACTCATACCGCCCGCAAAAATCTGTTCCGAACCAAACAGCGCCACGTTGGACCACTGCGCCGAAACCTGTCCACGGTAGGCCAAGGCGGCGTTGGCAACCTTGGGCAACGGCAACTGCGTGCTGGCATTGCCATCGACCTTCCAGAACTGGCTGTGCGCCTCGTCACGCGTGATGTCCGGGGTGTCGTGGTCGGCCATCAACATCCCCATGCCACGTGACAGGCCCACCTCCCATGTCGCATAGCCCCCTTGGTCTCCAATGGCGAACTTGCGCAGCCCATTGATTGCCACGCGCAGGGTGGAAAGACTCTGCGGGTCCAGCAAGAGGTTGTTGACTTCACGTTCGCTGCGCCGGTGCGTCAGTGCCACATCGAAGGCGGTACGGCCACTCTGATCGCGTTCGATCACGCGGTTCCAGCCGAAGGTATGGGCAAACGTCCGGCCATACAGCAGCGCAGTGTCGCCGATTAGGCTGTTGTACTCAGATACCGACCCGGTATAGCTAAATGTGTTGTAGCCGAACGGTACTGCCGTGGACACGATGGCGGCATTGGTATCACGTGTGCCGATGTAAGACAGCGACAGTGCTTCCTGAAAACCCAGTGCGTTGTCTGCGTCGATACCGGCGCGCAGGCGGCTGATACCGGTAGCACGACTACCGTAGTTGTCCATCCCGGCATTGAAGCGGAAACGGTCGCCCGGCTGGTTCGCCAGTGCGATAACGGAACCGCCCGGACTTTGGCCCGGCAGGATTTGCACTTCCGCCTGATTACGTCGCAGACGGTTGATTTGATCGACACCCTGTTCCAGATCAGTCAGTTTCAGAGTATCGCCGACCGCTGGCATGGACCACACCGTGCCTGCATCGGTGAGCCACCCACCTCCTTGCGGACTGGTGGCGGTCGGTTGGTTCGGGACCGAGGTCTTGACCGTCTTGCCGTTGATCTGAAGGCTCTCCACCTTACCGGGTACTACGGCGATGGTGAGTACGCCTTCCTTGAGGTTCTGCGGTGGCAGATAGGCCCGAGTGGTCACGAAACCGCGCTGCACGAAGGCTTCGGTCAACCGGCGCAGCAGCAGGTTGATCCGGTTCGTCCCCAGTTCGTGGTTCAGGAAGGGCTGCGTGATCTGCTCCACCGTTGCCGAATCGAGCACGGTGTTGCCGGTCAGATCAATGCGATGAATGTCGAACGTGGTTCCGGATTCGACCACCGATTCGACCGTGGCGGCTTCAGGTGTAACCGGGGCGACCTGAATCTGCGGAGTCGGTTGGGTGGCTTCACGGCGACGTTCGGCTTCTTGCCGTTCACGCAGGGCACGCTGAGCGGGGTCTTCGATAGGTGGCGGCACTTGTGCATAGGCACCCGCAGCGCACAGCAAGGCGACCGCCAAGATCAACGGTTTCTGGATCATGCGCACCGACCTCACTGCCACAACCACGTCGGCAAGCCGAGATGGGATTCGATTGCCACCGGCTGGCGGGACTTGGCACGCACGGTCACGATACCGTTGCTGGCAGTGACGGTTTGTCCGTCAAAACTGCCGCCTTCAATCTGGCCTTGCCCGTTGATGGTGAGCGCCCCACCGAGTGCCAGCCAGCTACCACCCACATCGCTGGCATACAGGCGTGCCCACGTATCCCCAAAGAATGCTTTGAAGCCGCGATCCCGAGCCAGTGCTGTGTAGCCAGTGATGCCAACTGCGCGGACCTTGGGTGCGGTTACGGTCAGGTCACCAACTGACAACACCTGTCCGCCAATGTTCTCCGCCAGTACCCCGGCGTTGACCTTCAGGTTGCCGCCTGCCGAGATGGTGCCGCCCGTGGTGGAAACCGTGCTCGATGCACTGGTACGGCAGAAGATCATGCAACTACGGCTGAAATGGGCTGCCCCGGTCGCCAAGGCTTCGTTGTGGAAGGCGTTAGCAGCAGTGATGGCGATGTCGGCACTGCCGTTGGCGAGTATCTGGCCGCCGATGTTGCTGAAGTTGCGCCCGCTGATGGTCGTGCCGGTCTGCGACACCAGGTAAGGCACCTGCCCTACTGCGGGGATGCCACCGTAGTCCAAGTCGAAGCCCGAACTATGGTTGCGCAGGATCAGCCAACGTGTGCCACTGCTGGTCCACGTGGTCGGTTGTTCGCCATTCGCTCCGTTGGTCTTGTCCAGCGTGTTGGAAACATCGCCTTGAGCAACCATCGTCAGCTTGCCGTTGGAGAGGACGCGACTCTGGTGATTTATGATGTCGCCACCGGCACGCAGCACCACATCATCGTTCTGACCGAAGACGATGCCTTGAGTTGTAGAAGTGGCGTCGTTGCGGATGTTACCGCCCGCGACCAACGTAACGGCACCTTCAGAAGCAGTTTGATTCGTGTTGCGGGTCTTGCCTTGGAGAAGACCGCCCGCGTTAGTCAGATCGGTATCGCTTTGGATCAGTAACCCACCGTTGATGGCAGCGACCGTTGCAGGCAGCGCAGACGACGCGATGTTTGCGCTGCTGCCATGAATCGTCGCATTACCAGCAGCAATGACGCTGGCATCGGTCTGAGTGTAGGTCCCGGTGGCGCTCAGGGACACATCGCCACCAGAGGACTGCACAGTGGCGGCATTGCCGTTTGCAGCGCTCAGGTTGATCGACCGGGCTTCAATTGACGTGCTGCCCACACCATCGATCTTGCTTCCGGCCACCTGCACCGCACCGGGCGACGTGACCTGAATCGTGCCTTGCTGCGAAGACCATTGGGTCTGCCCAGTGCTATCCGCGGTGAGTTGCAAGCTTCCAACTTGTGCTACAACGTTCTGGGCAGCCGTCAAGTGGGTTCCCGTCATTGAGACGCCGGGACCAGCATCGTACAAACCAATACCACCGGCTGCGGTCAGCGTGCTGTGATCGATGGTGACGGGTTCGGTATGAACCTGCCCGGAAGTGCCGATCACGATGTTACCGGCCTGTCCTGCCGTGCCAGCCGATAGGGTCGCCCCATCGAGATGGACCTTATTCGACGCAATCTGGATGTTGCGGCTGGCGGACAAGGTTCCACTGCCCGTCAGGCCATTCGACCCGACCAGAACGTCGTTGGCGGCTTGTACAGAACCGCTGGCAAGCTGTAGGTCGCCCGAACCACTCACCACAAAATCGCCAGCGGTGGCGAAGGCAGCACCGGCATGACGCACGCCTGCGCCTTGATCGGTTGCCACCAGTTCGATACGCCCACCGCTCAGTGAGCCACCCGACGAAATATCAATCGCCAAACCCAGCGGCGTACCGGTACCAGTACTGCTGTAGCTGATCCATGACGAAAGGTTGTCGGTCGGAGAAACGCTGGTATCGACTTCGGCACGGCTATCGCCCGCGACGATCCTCACACGGCTGTTCGGATCGGTGAAGCTGTTTTGCACGGCACCCGCTACACGCACCTGCTTGGCAATCAGTTCCAAGTTCAGCATGGTGCCAGCCAAGCCACCGGGACCGACGTTGATGGCACCTGAACTGGTGTTGAGCACCACGTTGCGCTGTAGCTGCCCGGCGCCATTCGTGAATTCGTTGAAGGAGACCTGCCCCGTCGTCAGCGCCACGTTGCCGGTGTTGGTGAATGAACCACCATCAACGGTGATGCCGTTTGGATTGGCGATGATCACGTTCGCGCGGGGACCCAGCACGGCGATGTTGCCTTGGATGAGCGACGGGTTCGTGCTGGTGACTTGGTTGACGATGGTGCGGGCGGCCACCGTGGTGTTATTCAGGTCTGCACCTGCCGTCCCGACGTTGAACGACGTGTAGGTGTTGTGCGAGACGCCTGCGACACTCGGGGAGATGTTGACGATCGGGCGGCCGCTGGCGCCGGTGCTGACCGTCGTAGCAGTACCGCCGTCCGCGACGATACCAGCGGCCGTCGACACCGGAGGCACGAAGATGGCGCATAGGCCAATGAGCGCGGCCAACTTGGCCGGGCGGTGCGGTGAATGCACAAAACTCCCCTTACTGTGATGCTCTTATGTGTTGATTTAGTGGTATCGCCGCTAATCTGGAATTCCCAGAACATCAATCCCGCGATACTCCGTTCCAGCCGGCGTTTCGAGGATCAAGGTGCCCATCAAGGCAGATTTATCTTTCGAAACAGTCAGCGCTCAGCGTCACATTGGCATGGAAGGACTCGCCGGAGCCGAGCGCAGAGCGACGCGAACGGGCCCAGTCAAATACACTGAGAGGCTACTCAACGTCATTGCTTTTCCTGACCTCGTACGGCCTCGTATTCCTTCAAATAGAAATCGACCGGATGTGCCGTACCTAATACGTGCAGGGAACCATCAAAGGCGTCAACAACAAAGGGCGCATTTCCGGCCAGCATCGCTCCAATTTCGCCACTTTCGAGATAAGCCTTTGAGTTGTAGAAGAACACCCATCCGTAAGGTAAGTCTTGCCTTCGGACTACCGTCAAGGGAATACCTATCTCACGGCCTAATTCCTCTAGGTAGTGGGATGCCACATTCTCAGCCTGTTGCAAGTCGATCATGTCAATTCGTCCGTAGCAGATAGAGACCTGTATATCCGCTCAAGTTTGCTGGTTTGCCTGTCTGTCCATCAAGAAAGCGCACTACCCCTCCCTGATTAACCACGTTGAACACGTGACCCGCCTCGCCGGCACCCCTCGATCCAAACACAATGCCCCGTGCACCATCACCTGCCGCAGCTAACTGCCCCGTAACGCCGTCGGCGGTCGTAGCCGCCCCAAAACGCCCTCCATATTGCTTTTCCAATACGGCAATCGGTTGTGGGCCAGGAGATGGTAGTGCCGATGCGGGATTGCCGGCGAGCGTGGCATCTGTGGCTATTGAGCAATTCACACAGTTCTCCGTGCGCCCGCTCTGCGGATAACCGGGATTCACATTTCGAATTGAGCCGGCCGACTCGCCGCTGGCACCCGTAGACCCTGAACCAGTACTGGTAGCTTTGGCCAATCCAAGGACAGCCAGAAACGATACCAAGTCACCAAAGTCAGGATTGTCATACGTCAGTCGAACACCATTAAGGAACTGTACGTAGTCGGGGTAGCCCGGCAGTGCACCGTTTAGCGCATTCGGAATTGCCTCCACAATCCCGATCGCAGTGTTGACGCCTGCACGGCCGGTATCAGCTAACGCGCTTTTCAAAGTGCCGCAATCGTGCCCTTGACCACATGCGTTGTTCATGGCCTCGTTCTGCGCGGCTGTAGCGCCAGCCTGCACGTCCTGGCCCGCAAGACCTGCTGCCGCGCCACCGAGCAACGACGCAATTGAGCCTATCAGCGCGACGCCGGTAGAATCAGTGATGCCATGACCACCAGAGAAGGCCCCGGCGATTGTGTCCGTCGTCGCAGCGGACAACGCACCGCCAATGGCGCCCCCTCCACACCTCCCGCCCGTTGCGGCAGCGCTCGCACACCCCAATAACGCGTGAGCAAGGTAGTACGCGGGGCCGGTAAGTACATCGCTCTCGTTCAGGTTACCAATGCCGTAAGCCGCTGCTGCTGCAACATCGCTGACCGCGCTGTTGCGCAGATTAGTCAGGAAGCTGCCGCCGTTGACACCCGTACTGACGCCCGCCTTAATGGTGGCGTCCAACGTCAGCGCCGCCAATTGCTCACCGAGAGACCCAGTTGCAGCCCCCGCCTGTGTCAACCCATCGCCAATCGCCTTAGTTCCCGACAACGCGGCGATGCTGCGATCCGACGGTAGCGAACCAAGGCCATCTACCGTACCCAGCGTGCCATCGGCATTGACGGTGATGCCCTGCGTCAGCCCCGCGGTCAGCGCCGATGTGGCGCCCGCCTTTAGCATGGCACCAAAGCTGAATCCCATGCCGCTGCTTGCTTGCTGCATGGCGTTGGTCGTCATGGAGGTGATGGCAGCCTGTGCCATCGCCTCCCCTACCGTCAGGACCGCTCCCGCGCCGGCATACGCTGCCATCGCAGCGCCACCGGTCATGATACCGATTGCCACGATGACCACGCCGGCAAACAGCTGACCGGCCCAGCCCTCCGACCGTTCATAAGTGTCGGTGTGAGTGCTGGTAACAGCCTGCATGCCGGCGTGAATCGCCGCCGATACACGCGCGGACTCCTCCGCACTCATCGAGCCATCGGCATTCAACTGCGCCAGAACACCATTGATGTTCTGCACCTGCCCAACAATGTCCGCAGCATTCGCCGCAAACATGAACCCACTATTGGGTTGCCCTTGCTGACCGGTAGTACGCGCCCACCCATCCTCAATCGGCTGCCACGCCGCCGTCATCTCCGCCGAACGCTGCTCGTTGACGATGGTGGTGTTGCTCGTGAGCGTACCGTAAGAACCCAGCGTGCCGGTGTTCTGGATAGGGTTGTTGGCGATCAGGTCTAGGCTCTTGCTGGCAACGATGCTGCCGCCCGGTCCGATACCGCTGTAACCGGGTGGCAAATACACTTGCGGCACCAGCGCACTCACCATCGGGCAGGCGCCGCTCATGCAGTTCGGGTCCGGCACCTGCTGCGTCACGTACCACAGCATCGGCTTATCCAATGCTGCGATCTGGTCTGGCGTCAGGGCCTGACCAAGCTGGATGTTGTGCGCCTTCGCGTAATCGACGGCGTTTTGATACAGGATCAGCTTTTGCTGATCATCGACGGTCAGGTGATTCTGGCTGTCATACGTCAGACCGTTGATGAAGCTGGTGCGCCCCGTTTGTGCCAGTGCGGCCTGATCCAACCGTGCATTCTCGGCTTGCGGGTCGTAGTAGAACGGCGTGCGGCCCGGACGCAGGTCCGCTGGCAGTGCGTTGAGCAGTGTGTTCGGACCGACACCACCCAATACCGCGGTAGCGGGAGTATTGGTCAGGTACTGCGGACCCGATGCGGAACCTGTGGGCGATGTGAGTTGCGTGCCATCGAGCGGCGCGTTGAAGTGCCAATTTGGCACGCCACCGGTCTGGGTCGTCACCACAACCGGGTTGAACTGCCACTGCCCGTTGGCTGTGCCCGGACTGACCGGGTTCGGCACACCCTTTTGCAGCGTCGTGGTCGGACCGCTGAAAGTGTCAGGCGTCCCCGTCACCGGCAGTTGCGCATTGGGCGTGCCGATAGGACCAAGGCTGACCACCTGCTGCCCGCTGGTAGACGGCGGCGTCTGGATCGACGGATTAGTGATGCCGTTGGAGATCGTGGCGCCCGACAGAGAGATTGCCGTGCCTTCGATGTTGCCGCTGTTGACGAGCGCACCACCCGCACGGATGGCGAGATTGCCACCACTCACGTAAGAGTTCAGTTGCCCGATAGTCGGGGCATTCTCTGCGGTACCGTTCCAGCCATTGGTCAGGTTGCTGCCGAACACGCGCTGGCAACCCGAGATGTCGCCTGCCGCATCACAACCCCAACGGTCGCTCGCGTTGCTGTTCTGGTCATAGAACGACCAGTGGTAGTACTGGCGCAGGAAGACGGGGCTGTTATCAAAGCTTCCCGTGGTGATGGTGTTGTTGCCACCAGCCACGATGGCGCCGCCGTTGTTGCGCACGGAGCCTGCATTGATGTTCAGGTCCGTGGCGGCCAAGATCATGCCCGCATCACCGGTCGCCGACTGTGTCGCAGTGGCACATGCCGTACCCCCGACCTTGCCACAAGCCGATGTATCTGAGCCGTGGCTTGCATACACCGTCGTGGTGGGGGCAGCCTGATTGGTCAGGCCATTAGCCGCACTAATCGTGACGGCCCCACCGGTGGACTGGATCGTTGCGCCCGTGTTCGTTACTGTCGGCGCAGTGATCTGCACGTTGCCGTTGGCGGCAATGGAGCCTGTCTGGTTGGTTAGTTGCGAGAGATTCGCCGTGAGCGCACCGCCCGCAATGATGCTGGCAACTTGCTGTTTGGGGTCGATGACTTCGTGGTACGGACTGCCACCACCGGAGACCCCCGGATCGGTGCAGGTGGTGGGATTTCCAACGCAGCCCGGCAGCGTCGTCCGGTTAACGTTGAGTTGGCCGACATTATTGACCGAACCACCCAGCGCGATGTTGCCTGCCGCTGCGATCTGGCCGCCGTTATTCAAGGTCCCAACTTGCGTCAGATCGATGTTGCCACCGGCGGCAATGACGCCCTGCTTACCCGCAGTCTGCTGGACCGTCGTTTGTGGCGCGGGCGGTGTAGCGGTAAAACCGGCCAAGCCGGGAACGTTCACGTTGCCATTGAACCCCATCATGGCAGACGGCCCGATCCAAAGGAAGTGCGGCGCGATCAATCCCTGCACCGACGTGCAATCGCCAAACGTGCAGCCATCGTTCATGACGCCGAGCGGGCTGCCATAGTTTGCGTTCCACCCCAACTGAACCGCCAACTGCTGTACAAACGCGTTCAAGACGCTGGCATCAATCGATTCGGTAATGGTTTTGGTCGAACCCGCCGTGGCGCCATTATTAAGCGTTCCAGCGGCAATCTTGATGTCACCTGCGGCACTGATCTGGCCGCCTGCGTTTGACAACGTGGAGGCCGTCACAGTCAAGTTGCGCCCGGCCTGAATGATGCCGGACACACCGTCCTGTGTGGTCGTCTCCGTGCGGGTCACCGTGGGAAGCGTAATGAACGGCGTGGGCGTCCCGGACGGCGGTATATACGCACCGGAATCGGGGGTTACGTTCGCAAAATCCCTCGGGTCCGGCGATGGCCCGAAATGCCACAGGTTCGCCTGCCGAGTATTGTTGCCGTTCGGCCCACCATTGCCGTAGCTCTCCACGGCCTGATATGCAGAAATCACGCCGTTCGCGTCAGGCATGAGCATCCCAAGGGTGAGCGGCACGTTGTACTGTCCCCACGTGACCGAATCGCCATCGCCCCCTTGGCTGTAGACAACGCGGCTCAACTGCTTGGCACCGATGACGATCTGCGAGAGGTACGTCGGATTGACCTCTTGTCCGGTCACCACGGTCGTTCCCACGGCGCTGCCGCCGCCCACAGCGTCGTTCAGTACGCGGCCCGCCGTGAAGTTCACGTCGCGCTTCGCACCAATGGTGCCACCGCCATTGACAACATCACCCGACACGTTGACGTTCACATCTCGGTTGGCCTGCGTCAGCGCACCGGCGTTGTCGTAGCCAGAACCGGCAATCTTGATGTCATTGAGCGCCTCGACCGTGCCACGGTTCGTGGTGGCACCGGTGATGGACAGGTCGTGGTCGGCATGCAGCGTGGCGCCGGTGGCGTTGTTGATCGTGCCGCCCGAAGTCGTCAGATCGTTGCCGGCGATGATCTGACCCGAATTGTTGATTGCACCCGGTGTGCTAAGTGTCAGGTCCCCCGCATGCTGAATCGAACCCGTGTTGCTGATGCCGTTGGCGGCGTTAATGGTGCTGCTCTTCCCACCAAGGGTCCACGCACCTGTGTTTGCCACCGCACCAACGTTGTAGGTCAGTTGATTCCCAGCATTGACGGTGCCTTGATTGCTGGCGCCGTCAATGGTTTGGTTTTGCAGGTTTAGCGTGGCGTTATTGGCCGCGAGGATTTGCCCTCCGGCATTGTTGAAACTGCCATTGCCGCCCGAGACGGTCAGCGTCAGATCACCACCCGCCGTGGTACCGGACGGACTTCCCGCAAACATCACGCCGTTCTGGTTGCCGGTCAGCGTGTTTGTTGCAACCGTCAACGCCTGCGTGCCCAGCAACGTGCCATTCTGGTTGTTCAGGGTGCTGTCCGCAGTGACCGATACAGTCTGTCCACCGATCAAACCCGAGTTGACTACATCGGTGCCATGCACGGTGGTTGTCGAACCGCCGAGCGTCCCGGAATTAGTGATGGTGGTACCTGTCGCGTTCAGCGCACTAGACGCCGTGACGATGCCCGTATTCGTCACCGTGCCACCGACCAGACTGGCCGATGCGGTGTTGATCGTACCTGCCGTCGTCACCGCTTGGGTGCCCGTGGCATTCAGCGCCCCGTTGACTTGGCTGGTAGCTCCGGCACGTCCCAGTGACACCGTTGCGCCGCTCAGGTTCGCATTGCCACCCACCACAGGCAACGCCGCGATGGACACGCTCTTCGCAGCAGTGGCCGTCAGGTTGCCCGCAGTTTGACTATTGCCGGTCAGCGCGATGTTGTTACCTGCCGTCAGGGTGGTATCGCTGATGCTGGCGGTATTGCCCCGCCCCTTGATGTCCTGTGCGGCAGAGACGGCCAACTTACCAATAGCGTCAACCTGACCATCAAGGGTGGCACTGCCCTGCGTGGCGGTCAGCGTGGTATCAGTGCCAGACTGCGTATTGCCCGAAACGCTAACAGCAGTACCGGTCAGAGCGATACTGCCGTTGTGTGCAACGACGCTGCCCGTCGCACTGGTCGTGCCGGTACTGGATTGCGCATTGACGCCTTGAGTGGCATAGACAACACCGCCGAGCGTCGTACCGGCGTACCCGCTGGCTGCAACGTTGCCACCAGCCAATACAGCACCCGACGTGAACAGGGTTCCGGTGTTGGCCGCAAGCGTCGTATCGCCAGTAGATGCCGCACCACCCGACACATCCAGATTGCGACCCGCCGTAACGGACAGCGTCGTACCAGACGTGGCCGATCCCGTGCCAGTGATCGCAACATCGCGCGCGGCGTTGATGGCCGTGGCACCAATGCTTTGCGCATTACCGGCGACTGTTGCATCTTGACCGGCATCGACTTGCAAAGTGCTGCCCGTCGCGACTTGGCCGCTGACTGTGGCATTGCGTGCAGCGACTACAGTTATTGAGCCGGGTGTCGATACGTTGCCACCCAACGCAACGTCGCCATTAGTGCCGCCTGCACTTGCGGTGATGGCACCACCGGAAACCAGTGTTCCAGTGGTAGCAAGTGTGCCATTGGTCGTCGCCAGTTGAACATTGCCTGCAGACGAGACTGTGCCGTCAACATTCAGGCTTGTGCCTGCCGTGGCGGTGGTGGTCGTACCGGCAATCGCCGAACCCGTACTTGCGATGCCAATATTGCCGCCTGCATTGAGCACTGTGGCGCCAGAGGTTTGGGTGGTCCCGGTGATGGCAATGTCACGACCTGTGGTGCTTTGCAGATCGCCATTGGTCGTCAATTGACCGCCAATCGACAAGTCGCGGGCGGCATTGAGCGCAATGGTATTGGGCGATGACACATTGCCAGTCAGGGCGAGATCACCAGTGCCGTCTTTACCCTGTGCGTTCACGGCGATGTTCGCTGCAATGACGCTGCCTGACAGGCTGACACTGTTACCCGCGGTCGCCGACAGAGCATTGACCGCAGCCAGATTGCCGTTACCTGTCAGATTGCCACCCGCATTCAGCGTCAGATTGTTTCCAGCTTGCGTGGCACCACCCACCGTAAGATCGCCACCCGATGTCAACGCCACGTCCTGTTGGGCCTTCACGGTGCCGGTTGTGGTAACTGCCCCGGTAGAGTTAATGCCTACGTTCTGTTGCCCATAGACGTTCCCGACCGTGACGTTGCCGCTGGCGTCGATGTTGACGTTGGAGGTATTGGCTGCAAGATCACCTGCCGCGCGCACAGCAAGGCCCTGTGCGGTACTGATCAGCTTAATTTGACCGGCGGTCATGGCACCAAAGGCCGTGGCATCGATGGCGATACCGTTTTGTGCCGAAGTGCTATTGGCCGCTGCGTTGGGGCCGTTTGCACTGACCTGCCAATCGGAACCCGCACGACCGGTGCCAGTTGCGACTGGCGTGACCTGCTGGTTGCCCGCAATGACATTGATCTGGTTGCCCGCATACAGCGGTGCATTGACACCTACCGTCTGACCGATGAGGTTGATAGCCCCCACGGTGCCCTCGATCCCCGCACCGGATGTGGTGCCTGCCACTGGATCGATCTGAATACGGCCACTGTTGACCGCATAACCGACAGCAGTTGCCTGGTCAAAACTGACAGCGGCACCACTGCTGTTGAGGAACTGCGGCACCCCCGTCGCCAAGGTGACTTTCGGGCTGTTTGTGAACCCCGCCCCTTGCAGGTAGATGCCGTTCGGTGCGCTAAAAATGACCGACGCTGGCGCCCCAAAAACCTCGACGGTGCCAAGAATTCGGACAGGGTCCGTGCCCGTAATCTGTGTGAGGATGGTCGATGCTGGCCCAGAAGTCGCCAGATTCGGGTTGCCCGAAACACTGCCGCCAAGGAAGGTGCCGCCACCGGTGAGGCTGTTGCTCATCACCAAACCGGTGGTATCCACCGTGAGCGAGCGCAGCAGGTTCAGCGACAGACCAGCCTGATTGGGTGTCGTAATCTGCATCACTTCGACGCCACCACCCTGCCCTGTCGTCTGGGTGATGGTGGGCGTGAAGCGAATCGGTGCAGTCGGATCGGTAATGGCCGCAGCTTGGGCCTGCTGAAGACCCCAACGCACCAGCAGATGCCCGGTGGTACGCCACGAGGCCAACAGATCGGCAACCAATTCTCGCGAATCAACGCCGCGTGTAGCGATGGTAGCGGCGCTCTGCCTAGCCAGTTGCCATGAGATTTGCACCGGCCCCAGCCACGATACCAACGCCACCGCAAGGACAAGCGAGCGTGCCAACATCGAGCGCCGCACGCGGCTGTGGTGGCTAACGGTGTCGTTCGTTTCTTCGGCGCGCACGAATGCTGCCGGTGCCCGATCTGAAATCGGCTGCATGGCTAAACTCCCTTCCCTTCTCACGTAAGTGGGGAGCGCCAGCACTTCCGATTGCTCAAGCCGGTGGGGCGATCCTCCCTTTTATTGGGATGGGATGATAAAGCTCACCAACGTAACGAACTGTCAAAGATTCTCTCAAGCCGGATGAATTGTTCTTTCATCTGATCTAAGACGAACTAAATTCACCAAGCACGGGCAGCAGACGCCGCTAGTTAGGCGCGAAAGGCAGCGAACCCGTCTCTGCTTCCCAGCTATCGATGCCAGAATCTGACGGCGGCGGCCTCGCGTGACCCGAAGGTGCAGTGGCCCGCCACGAGCGCAGCCGAAGCAGCCCAATGACGAGACGGGTCATTCAAGATCGGTTCCGCCGCCTCGATCCCACAACATCGCCCAGAACTGCTGACTCCAATCGGTAGAGTGCCCGTCTAGGTAACGAGACTTGCCAAGAGCCGTACCGAAACGGCCAAGCAATGCGACAAATTCGGCATCTGCGGGATGGCTTGCAGCCCAGACCCGACCAAGGACATATGTCAGCAACGCGTGGAACAGCGTGATCCGCGTCGCCTTCTGCGGGTCATAGGCCCGTGGACGCATCTCAATCAAACCCTGTGCGGTGACAGTTGAGTCGCCATCGACTTCCGCCATTCCGTGTAAACCAAGCTGCCACTGCGCTAGGTTCCGCCCATAGTGGGCATACGGCTGAATTGCGGATGCGAACTCCCGCATGAACACGCCCCACGGTTCCGCCCAAAGACCGGTGCCGTAATTCGGCCATACATTGGTTTGCAGCCATTTGCGTAGCTCTCCCGCCGTTGCCCGGTCCTCATCCCACTTCAGAAGCATGGCTTCGGCATCAGGATGCTTGCATATGCCAAGTTCCACAACGCTGATGGCCTCGATGCATTGTCGCGTCAGAGCCAGCGCATTTGCGTGCATGCCACCTCGATTTGCTTGATTGGCAAGGAAAAGAGTGTCAAGTATGAACCAGTGCGCCAATGGGGGACTGCGTCACCTGCAAGGACATATTGTTGGCAGCAACTGCCTCGGCAATGCGTTGCATCACCTGCTGCGCCGCCGAATCGGTGATCTGAAACCACTCAGGCACTTTTAATGCCATTCTGTCGCTGCTGCGCCAATCCTTTGGGGGGTCACCTACGATGCCAGCATGCGGCGAAGCATCGGATTCACGTTGAGAACAATGGCAATGCCGCCAAGGCTGCGGGCGACTTTGATATGACCGAGTCTTTCCAGACAGTCGAGAGCGTGGTGCACAAGCGCTTGCGGGCGACCTGTAGCCGCTGCAATCTGTTCCGTAGAAGTCTTTCCATCGTTCACGATGCAGAGCCCCACCTGCTGCACCAGTGCCTGCTCTTCGTTCCCCAACACGGCAGATGCGCCGTACTGTCGAATTCTTGCGAGGTATGGACCCGGCCCAGTATGCTTCAGCAGTTCAACATATCCTTGATGCTCTAGCACTTCTAGACTCTCACCGACGACGGATTCGTCCATTCCGCTCTTCGTCGCCGCTGCGACAATCCGGTCAGGGGAAACGAAATCTCGCCCACTCACGACGAATTCGTCATATAACGTCTTTAAGACAAAGTTGTCTGCACGCGACAAACCGCTAACGGTGGATATGGCTGTCGCCGAAGCATAAGCTGGCGCTGTGCCAAGAGGCGGCTTCGACGTATGCTCGAATATCGCGTCTACAACCCGTGCGAGACATTCTCCAAAGTCGCCGACATCTTTCACTGATTCCCACAGCAAAGACTTGAGAGCTTCCGGCACGTCACAACCCTCAAGCACCACCGGAATGATCTTGGTTCCCTTCTGAATACGCGCGACTACCGCCGAATTCAACTCTTCGCGAACCCACGGCTTTCTGACACTAGCGCTAGACAGAACGACGATGACTGCCGCCGCTTCTTTCAGGCCCTCTTCGAAAATCTTATCGACCAGACTGTCGCCGGGCAGCATTTCCCACCTGTCCACCCAAGCATCGATGCCCTGTGCTCGAAGAGCAGAGGCGAACGGGATCACAAAGCGTGCCTTGTCTTCACTGGCATGGCTAACAAACACCTTGGGTGCAGACGACATGAATGTCCTACCTCATTCATTAATGGATTGGAAGGATCATATCGCTTATACGCGAAGGTCAGATACCCACAGCCATGACACAATCAAGACCTCTCCGTCTTAACCACGCAGAAAGGGATACGCATGTCGCAATGGAAAATCGCCCACATCAGAGAGCAAGGCATCGATCTCATCATCGTTCCCCTTGAGCCGTCGTTCGGCAGGAAGTCGTCAGCAGACCAGCGGGAGATCATTGACGGTTTGCAGCAATGCTCCATTTCAGCCGGTTTGGCTGGAACCGTCGTTCCCGTCTGGCGGGAGGGTAACGGGCACAGATTCATCGCTCCGCCGAATTGGCATCCCTTCTTCAGATCGCTCAGTTGGAACGCTATCCTCGGAAATCTCAACAAAACGCTGACGTGTCAGTAGTTTGCGGATGCTGCGGCGTCCGGTCGTCAATAGGCGCTCCATCCTTAGATTCTGTCGATTGGTTGAACGACCGGGACAACATCCGGCATGCTGTCGTCCCGGCACGGCAGCGTCGCTAACTTAGTCGTTAGCCGGTCCCATAAATTTCCTCCCGAACGTGGTCAGCTTCACCTCCTTGCCAACGTTGTACTCACGCGACTGCGCCGGACTGGCACCGTCCGATTCATCGACTCGGATCACACCGTCAATGTCCGTGTAGTTCCAAGTCGCGTTCATACCTTTCGTGGTCGTACTGGCTTCAAATTCGCATCCATCGCACAAACGCTTGTCCGTCAGGGTGATACGTTCGCTTCCATCTTTGATGGTGCCGATGATGTGTGCATTCGCTGCGGTCGCAACAGCGGCCAGCAGCAGGCCAATAATCAATTGGGCTTTCATAGACTTCTCCGGTTTCAGTGGTCGAATGATGTAGAACCGCCGATGGACGGCGGTCGGGTCTAGTCTTGGGATGGCGTCACATCGCTGATAGGGCTTGGATACGGGCTTCGGTTGTCTTCAGAAGACACGCGGTGTCATTGCATGCATTGCGCTGCTGCTTCATCCATGCCAACTGATCAGCCTTGAGTGCGTTGGCGTCGTTGGACTTCGACTTGGCGGACGCATATGCGGCAGCAAGGCGGCGGTCCGCATCACCAGTCTCCGGTGTGGAACAGATCAATTTTTCGATCTTGGACGACGCCTTGCCACAGTCAAACGATGCAGCGACGGCAGCCCGTACGGGTTGCGTGGCCGGTGCGGCAGGTGTCCTCACTGGTGCAGCTTGGACAACTGGCTTCGCAGGTTCCTCAACCCGCGCCGGTGCCGGTGCGGCTTGCCCGGACGGTGCAAGAACACTGGTGATGCCTTGTGGCAGTGGGCACTGCTTGTTCAGGGCTTCAGACAGCGCGATGAAGTTGGTGTACTTCGCCGCCACGAGTGCATTGGACTGGATGGTGTACCCAATGCGCTGCATGTCGTCCTGCGTCACCAGCTTCTCGAATTGCGCCATCTTGCATGCACACAGTTCGGGGCTTTGGTGTTCAGTGCATCCTTGAAGGGCGTGGGTCTTCCATTCCTTATCCCACGGCTTGACGTTCTTGGACGACACGGTGATGTCAGGTGCGCCATACGCCAGCATGGCGTATGCCACGAGGTACGGGCCAAGATCGCCTTCACCTCCGTTCACACCGGCACGGGTAGTCATCTTCACCAGTGGGCCGTTCTGCTTCTCGGCCTTGTCTGCCGGGGTGGACACCAGATAGGACAGTGTCGTGCTGAACACCGGATCGGTCGGGATACGGAAACCACGGATGGCAGCCTCAACCACCTTGGATTCCTTGACCTGTGCGGCCTTGACCAAGTCTTCCTTGGGAAATTCAACCATCAGCTTACCGGAACACGCAACGTTCTTGGATTGGTTGTTCCGCGCCACCTCGGTGATCATCTCGACGCGGAACTTGATACGTTCCTTCGCGATTGCCATCACCAAATCGGGCGAACCAGCCTCTGCAAGCTGTTCTGCATAGGTTTCCGTGATGACGCCCTTGACGTCTTTGGATGCACAGTCCAGCTTGCCAGTGCCACCAAGCAGTGCAGAGAGGTTCGACAATGGCCCGCCTGATGACTTGTCGGCAGCATCACTGGTGCCTTGGGTAGCCACCAGAAGCGAGAAAACAGCAGCGGCATACAGGACCGCCACCCCAAGTGCGGCCAGCACCGGTTTGACCATCGACTTCTTCGCATAGGACTTCCCGAAGGCGTCTTTGACGAAGCTGGCCTGCTTGCGGCCTGACAACACGTACCAGACGAAGAAATAGACCAGTCCGGCGATGTTGGTGAAGCCATGACCGGTATCGGTGTCACCACCGACCTTGTCTCCAAAACAGACCGCAGCGGCCACCACGATCAAGAAGCACAAGCTGACGTAGAACCACGCTTTCGAAGCTGACGCCCGTTCTGGCTGCCCTAAGGCGTTCCAGTTCGAAGCTTGCAGGTAACTGCCGAAAGCCGGGGTGAATATGAAACTGAGACTGGCAACCGTTGACGGGTTCCAGATCGGTGAATTCTGGCTGTTCTGCATGTGGGGTCCCTCCCATGTTGCGTTTTCTTCTGGATTGATTCGCCCGCAATACTACCAAATCGGTAGCATTTGAGATGAGCGAAAACCCGACGATCTTCGTCTTCAGCCACTTGAAGGCAAGCATGTCGGTATTTGCTCAACGACTCAAAGCAGCACGCCTGCGCATCGGGTTATCACAGGAACGCCTTGGCATCGAGGCCGGACTTGATCCGATGTCCGCCAGTGCACGCATGAATCGTTATGAGTTAGGAAAGCGCGTACCAGACGCACCGCTTGTCGAACGCATCGCAGCGGTCTTGCACGTACCGGTCGCCTACCTTCATTCAGTCGATGACGACGAAGCGAACTTGCTTCTGAAGTTTCACGACCTGAACAAAAAGCAACGCGCCAAAGTCATCGCCTTCATTGACGAAGTGGCGGGATAGACGACGCTGCCTTATGAGGTGGCCTCGACCGCAGCTTCCTTGACCTGCCGTGCCAACCGCGACAGCGTGGACCGGGAGCATCCCGTGGCTGCAACAATCGTGTTCCAGCTATCACCACGTTGCAGCATCTGCATGATGGCGGCATTCCGCTGCACATCAGGCTTTCGGCCCTTGTACCCACCTTCGGCCTTCAATCGCTCAATGCCTTGCGTCTGACGACGACGCCGGTCGTCATAGTCCTTCCGTGCGATGGCGGCGAGCATGTCCAGCATCATGGCGTTCAGCGCATCCATCATCCGACCGGTGATGTCGTCAGTGTTGGTCGTCAACATCCATGAGGTCGGCAAATCAAGCGCCACGACCCGGATGCGACGTGATTGCAATTCGGCCTTCAGGCGCTGCCAATCCTCGTTGTTCAGCCGAGACAACCGATCCACCTGCTCGACCAGCAGCACATCCCCTTCATGGCAGTCGGACAACAGACGGAACAACTCGGGTCGTTGAAGCGATGAGCCTGATTCGTTCTCCATGTAGAACGACACGATCTGGAGGCCACGCTCCTTCGCGAACTCGATCAGGTCCGACCTCGCACGATTCGCGTCTTGCTCTTTGGTGGATGCCCGGAGATACGCTCGAACGTACATGAACCACCCCCGATCAGTTCGTTTTGGATGGTTCGCATAATATCGGTTCGATTAGGGTTGTGTCAATCTACATATCGAACCAATTCCAGACTGGTTCGCTAAAGGCATACCGATCCAGAACCATTGGGAATCCCGGCCCGGTTTGATTGCAGAGAGATACAAGGCAGCCCACCTCACCGAAGGGTGGAGCAACATGACCAAAAACGGTAGCCTCTCTGCGGACGTGGTGCCGATTCGAGGAAATAATGCTCAGGCTGAAGAGTCTTTCAATAGAAAATGCGGGTGCGATAGAGAATCTCAACATTCACTTCCCGTTCACGGAAAACGACTTGCCGAAACCTCTCGTCCTTGTGGGAGAAAACGGGTCCGGCAAGACAACCGCCTTGTCTTTTATTGCTGATTCCCTTCTCCAAGGTGTCTCGACCAAGTTCGATGACGTATTGGTACCCAAAGGATTCGGCACGCTTTTCTACCGACTAAGGAGTCTTGACGTTCGGCTCGGCGCAACCTCTTCGATAACGCACATCCGTTACGACCACGGCGGGCAGGACTTGCATTATGTTGACCGTGTCGGGGACGACTTTGATGTTGCCGCAGTTCGACAACGATTAGGTTTGCCGAACGATCTTCCGTTGAATGGTACCGAGACTATCCAAAAAAACTGGACGCCAAACATCGAGCAAGCCGCAACAACTGTAAGAGATGGCGCATACGTCTTTTTCCCCAGCGGGCGAAGGGAAACTCCTCACTGGATGCAGGAAACGGCGCTGCATGCCGAGCATTACTCGACCAAACAACGGTTTGGCAACAGCATGCACAAGAGTTTGATCGTCGAGACTGCCGCCGAAGAAACCGCAACATGGATTATGGACGGGCTGCTGGACCGAGCGAACGGGTATCCAGACGCAGGAATTCACCTCGCCAACCAAATTTTGAAAATAGTTTTGGAAGACCCGACAGCGCACTTTGCTGTTGCACCACGTGGCGTATGGCCTCGCGTGCAAATTTTCGCCGGCGTGCAAGATGTCGGTGCGGGCGTACAGAATCCACGTCGCATTGTCATTCCGTCGCTTGCACATCTGTCCGCAGGACAGTCCATGCTTCTATCCATGTTTGGAACGATAGCGAATCATGGCACGCTGGGACGAAACCGGAATCCGCAAGACATCGAAGGCATTGCGATTATTGATGAAATTGAGGTTTATCTCCACACGCGGTTACAGCGTACTGTCCTTCCCAATTTGATACGCCTATTTCCAAAGGTGCAGTTCGTAATCACTACTCACAGCCCGGCCTTCTTGATGGGAATGAAAGACCTGTTTGGTTCGGATGGTTTTGAGATTCGTGACATGCCAAGCGGCACCGTAATCGACGTTGATCAGTTCAGCGAGATTGGTGCCGCAGTGGAAGCTCTAAGCCGATCCACCGCGTTTCGAGATGAAGTAAGAGCAGCGATTGCGCAGGAAAATGCGCAGCCGATTCTGATTGTCGAAGGAAGAAGTGATGCGATCTTGATCGAAGGATTGTGGCGCATGTCCACGGATGCCCCACCTCCATTCAAGATCATGACGGCAAAAGGTCGCCGTGCCTTGCGCTACTTACTCGAAGACGAACAATTCATAGAAGAGGTTGGCGAGAACCAGCGGGTTCTAGGTCTGTTTGACTTCGACGAAGCCTTTGATGACTGGAAGGGATGCCAGCGAGACTATCCTAATCGAGAAGGAAACGACGGTACCGGCTTGCTACGTAGGCATGCCACGAAACAGATATATGCTGGCCTGCTTCCTGTGCCAGCGATGCGAGAAGCACAGGCAGGGGAACGTTTCGCCGCGAAATCCAACTTTACAATCGAACTGTACCTGCCGGACGAAACACTGACAGCCAGCCAGAATGTTGAAACCGAAACATGCCCCGGAGACGTTGAAATCAGCAAGTTCCGAGGAGACAAGGTCGCCTTCGCGCAGCGCGTTTCAGGGCAGGCCGACTTATTGCCAAATTTTGCGGCACTTCTCGACCTGATACGGCGAGTGTTGGCTGTGTGATCAAGGCGGGAGAACGACTAATTAATAATTTCCATTAACATATGAGGCCAATTTTCACGGTGCACGCAGGCGAGTATTTGGTTGGAAGCGAGATCGAACAATTGTCGAGTGATTATAAGGTTTGGGTGCCGTCCAAGGACAATGGTATCGATCTTCTGGTCACAACAGAATCTTGCCAAAAATTGGCCTCCATTCAAGTTAAATTTTCAAAAGATCATCTCGCATCCGGAAAGGAGTTGCGCGCAAACGGGAAGATAAAATCTGGTGGATGGTGGACGCTGGATAGGGCGAAATTGTCAGAATCGCCTGCCGATTTCTGGGTATTGGTTCTTGGCCAACTCAATGCTAGAAAATATGATTTTGTGGTAATTCGTCCTAAGGAGCTTTCTCGACGGTATGAAAAAATTGCGCCGGAGAAAAATATAATTCAAAGCTATTTTTGGATCACAAGCGATAATAAATGCTGGGAAACTCGTGGGCTTGGACCGGATGATCTGGGTAAAATTTGTGATGGCACATTCAAGCACCGAAACCGAGATTTTACAGGCTATTTGAATAACTGGTCATTTCATAAGTGACGGGGGATATGAAGCCAAATGCGTGCAACTAGTGGTAAGCACTTCCCTACTGAAAAATGAATGATAGACATATCCAACCTACACCAGATTATGATGACCCGAAGGAGCTTTACGCGTTCTTCGGTCTTGCTTTTTACAAAGCAAACGTGCTCGAACACGGTGTTTTGAATCTGGCCGTCGCCATGCTTGCCCAAGGGGATCAAGCTATCACTGTTGGCGAAGTAAATCGACTATATGAGTCGTTCGACAACAAGACTTTTGGGCATGTCCTTGCCATCGCAAAGCAGCGATACAAGTTTACTGAGGATTTCTCAAATGAACTTGGGTTGGCGCTGAAGTACCGAAATTATCTCGCTCACGCCTTTTTCCGAGCACATGACATCGACATCATGTCCGAAGTGGGGCGAAAGAAAATGATTGATGAACTTATCGAAATCTGGGTTCATCTTGCCAAGGTCGATGAGGTGATAGACAAACATTGGATGGCTGCTTGGGAACGCTATGGGGTCACGAAGGAATGGGTTGACAAGCAAATAAAATCCAATGTTGAAGCGACGCGGCGGAATAAGGTGTAATGTCAGCGGGAAGATTTACGCGTCAACCTTTGTTCGCACTGCGTGCTTCGGTTTGTGCGGTCTTCAGTATGTACGGTCGTCAGTAATTGATGGTTCCACCAGTTCGAACCCGCGTAACTGTTGCAACCATCGCATCGGAATGGCACCAAGGCCGTCCCGAATGCCAGCCAGTCCACCGGCAACGGCAGCGGTTGTGTCTGGGACGGTTCTGATCCCTGCACTTCATCGACGGAGAACCCTTGAACACAACAGCAGATGGAGACGTGTCACCACCTCGGCAGTGCTTGCGCGACCCGATCCCCGAGATATTCGATGCGGCACGCTACTTGGATGCAGCCGCATCTGCTCACATGGTCGGGCATCACGATCTGGCCGAACAGTTGATACAACTGGCAGATATGCCACCGATCCGTGAATGGACGGAATCGATCTGGGGTGCGCAAAGCCCGTACGTCCGGTTCCGCCCGCAAACCGATGCACCACCTCATCTGTCAGCAGATCAACGCACCAAGGTCAGGATGCCAACCTTAGGTGAAAAGCATCAGCTTCACGTGCGTGATGGCTACCACTGCCGGGTGTGCGGCATCCCCGTGATCCGGCAAGAAGTGCGTCAGTACCTGCGGAATGCATACCCTTCGGCGGTTCGATGGGAAGGCCGGAATGCAGAACAGCATGCTGCCTTTCAAGCCATGTGGGTCCAATACGATCACGTCATACCGCATGCACGCGGCGGCACCAACGACTCCGACAACATGCTCATCACGTGTGCACCGTGCAACTACGGTCGTATGAACTACACGTTTGCAGAAGTGGGATTGATTGATCCAAGGACCCGGCAGCCGATTGCGTCAACGTGGGATGGGCTTGAACGCCTGATGCGGTCGCCTTGAATGTTCTGACAAGTGACCTACCGAACTCCGCCTGTCACGACTTTCCGTCGAATCGGCCCAACGTCAAGACTGGGCAAATGCATGCGTGTTGCCAGACACTGATCGCTCACCCGAACTTACTACTTGTCTGCACCGGGTTTCCGCATTTGAGACGTGGCGGCATTGATGTGCGCCGATAGGCCATCGAGATCGGGGAACAGATGGGACCGGTCGATACCGTAGTCCGCGAGAAGGTTCACGATGTCGGCCTTCAGGTTTGCCGGGATGTGAAGGCATATCAGGTTGGGCCATCCATTTCCTAAGAGCGACTCCTTCACGTCGATTGCATGCGCCGCATCGCAATGAACGGTGAACAGCCCTTTCTGATGGATGATTCGCGAAAACGCAGCCTTAGGACGAAAGCAGAACACTCCGTGGCTCTCCCTCAATGCGTCTCGGGTGATCTCTTCGGTCATATACGTACTGTTCATCTCGTACATCCAGACCGCGCCGTCCTTATCGACTTGATCGGAACACGCGAAGTAGCACGCGACCAACGGATTCATCGACCAGTCGAGCAGCCGTGTCGCAAGGCCATGATGTTGCGCCAAGGCCAACTGATCCAGATAGCTTGACGACAGGGCCGTGTATGCAACGGCGCTTCTCGTCCAATCATGGAATCGCCCAAGGTCACGGTTATCCGGCAAATAGAACTCGGCCCGACCGGCCTTCGGCAGCAACTGCCAATCCGCCTGTGCGTGTCCACGGAACACGTATCCAAACCCGTCATGGCTTCTGAACCCTCGAAAGACCTTGTGCAGCATGTCCACGTCGGTCAGCTTGATCGTCCCGTATTCCATATTCTTCGATTAGTTGTTGGTTGAATTCCCCTTCGTCTGAAATTCTCTCAGATGCAGCACTGCATGACCCGACATGGATCAGGAACCGGATTGGTCACATGTCTAGCCGCCCTGCGGTCGGCCGCTTCGCGAACACAGGTGCAGGAAGTCATTCGGCACCGATCCCCGAAAGGCACGGGTTGAACAACATGTTTCGCGACCTGCGGTCGCATCGCTTCGCGATGTACATCTGCGAGGTCCTTCCTCATCTGCTTCGCCCACAAATGGACGTGATTTCTATAAGATATATGTAGAAAAAGAACCCATTAGTGGGAACCGTGTACCCCCTTTCTCTAGTCCAGAGGTGCGCCGACGACGGCCTTCGCGACGAGGCTAAGTAAACGGCAGCACAAAAAAAAAGACCCCACTGGACATGTATCCAGCAGGGTCACGATACCCACGAAGCAACCAACCCCATGAGTACAACTATTTATACGTGCGTCGCGCCGTCCATGCACCCGACGCTGGAAACGACACGCCAGTCCATCGAAACGATCATCCAATCCGTCCGTGATGGCGTCTATGAAAACAGAATCAACCGCATCCGTGCAACGGAAGACGACGCCAAGCGTAAGAAGCTGAAACAGGACACCATGCCTGTCTTCTATCCGACCGTGCAACCGAGTGCTGACACACGTCTCGGCGAGGACAGCACACCGACCGGTATTGTCCAGTTCGACATCGACAAGAAGGACAACCAAGGTTTGGACATGAACGCGCTACGCAACGCAGTGACGAAGCATCCGGCCTGCATCTATGCCTTCATGTCACCATCGGGCGGCTTGAAATTCGGCCTCTTGACCGACTTTGCCCGCACACCGGGCGAAGCCATCGACACCACGAAACAACGCTTCAAGAGGGCATACGACCTTTGTCTGCAACGCATTCGCCAGCATTGCCGCATCCGTTTTAAAGATGACCGGCAGGTGCGCAGTCTGCGCCAATCGTGCTTCCTGTCGCACGATCCCGACGCGTTCTTCTGCACGGACTGCAAACCCCTGCTCATCAATGACCAGTGCCAAGCACCGCCGCCTGTACCGTTCACAGAATCGATAGTTGACATCCCGACAGTGCAGATGCTGCTGGGCTACATACCGGACGATCTGTCCTATGAAGGTCGTTTCAGGGTGAATGCGTGCGTCCTGTACATGCTTCGCCGTTCGGGCATTCAATTGCTGAAGAATCACTGGCGGACGGATGACCCAGCAAAACTGGCACGCGACCTCGAAGATGCACTGCGCGGCGCGACGTATGGAACCATCTATATGTTGCAGTCGTATGCGGCGGAGTACGGCAAATACAAGCCATCCAACGGTGGTACAGCACGGCGATACATCCAGCCTGAACCATGCGACTATGCCCTCCCGCCCCTTTCGACACCTGCGGAAGCCACGGCCAAGCTACAGTCGATCATCCGTGAGTTCGTGACCGGCAAGGCATCGCACTTCGTCAAGGTCACAACCGGCGCTGGAAAGACCCGTACCGTGCTTGAAGCACTGTCACGCGAAGTCGGCCACAACAAAAAAGTGCTCTTCCTTGTCCCGACACATGAACTCGGCGACCAGATTATCAAGACATACAACGAAATCCGTGCCGCCGATGTCGCGAATGCCGACACGCTGCGTGGCAAGTTGCAGCGTCCGACCATTGTCTCGTTTTACGGTCGGAAGACGCTCTGTGAGAACAAGCAAGCCCGCGAGGCCCTTGAAGATCACGGCGTTAGCATCCCGGTCCAATACTGCCTGTCACACTGCCCGTTCCAAGGCAACTGCGCCTACACCTTACAGTTCAACACGATGGAAAACATCCGTGTGATGACGCACAACGAATGGAGCAACGAACAAGCGGCATGGTTCAACGGTAGTCGGGCAACGGACAAGGGCGGCGTCGAACCCAACGGCAACCGCTTCCCTTGGGTGCCGGACTACATCGTTATCGATGAAGACATCCTAAAGCTCGGCGATGTGCAGAAAGAACCCGCATCGAGGCGGTTTCCTTCGATAGCCCGAATCATCAACAGTGTCCTTGCCGGAGAGTCCCTGCAAGACGCCGTGTGGACACATCACGAACAGGTCCTCCGCGACGCCGCTAACAACGATAAACCGGCAAGGCCGTCGCTGAAGTTATCGCTCGCGGAATATCGTAATGTCTACCTGCAAAACCAAGCAGAAAGCCAGTATTCAGAGATCGTTGCGCGACTTGAAAGCTACATCCGATCCGACGATGCCACCCTGCTTGATGGCATGTGGGTGGAAGACAACGAGATCAAGTGGCTGCCGTTACCGACCCCGGCAGAACGGTACGAAGGTATTCCGACGTTGTACCTCGATGCGACTGCACACCCTGCTGTCGTGCAACAACTGCTTCCCGGCGTCCAGTTCCACTCCATCGCGGTCCGCCAGCATGACGACGTTCGCCTGTTCCAGCTATCGAACAAGACGGTCACAAAACAATGGTTGAAACAGCCCGAGAACATCGAGACGCTTGCGGAAGGCTTGATCGAGATCGCGAAGCCGTACACAAACGTGGGCTTGATTACATACAAACAGATCGGTGACGACAGCAGCTTCGTTGCAACTCTCGCAGCGAAGATCGGTGCATCGTCGAACTATGCCCATTTCGGCGATCTGCGCGGTATTGATGCGATGAAGAACGTGGATTGCCTGTTGGTCGTGGGCCGATATTCGCTTCCACCCAAGTCGATACAGGACTACGCCCGCGCCGTGTTCGCATCCGATGCCAAATCGGAGAAGCCTACGTATGCCGACCAGCCCGTTCGCATGAAAGATGGAAGAACGTTCCGCCTGAACAGCCAGATCGCGACGGACCCGTGGCATCAGGTCATCTATGAGCACACGTCGCAGTCCGAAACCCTTCAGGCCATCGGTCGTGCACGGACCGTTCATGGACCGAAGAAGGACATCTACGTATTCTCAAATGAGAACCTGTCCATCAGCACCGAGGTGGCAGGGTTCTTTCCTTTCGATCAGTATTTCAAGCAGCGGAAGAACCTCGTTGCGCCGGACGCCCTCGAACGTGTTCGGGAACGCGGGTTCGTGCAGTTGATACCCAAGGACCTGATCCCGCAGTTGGGCCTTACGGCCAGTCAGGTGAAGACATCGGCCCAGAAGGAACGCATCGCGGATGAACTGGCCGAGGACGGTGCCATCAGGATCGATGTGAAGGTTAAACACCAGAAAGGTAAGATCGGACCGCGAAGCTACATGGTCTTCGATATGGCGAAGCTGGAACAGGCCCTTGCTGACGACGGCGCACAGTTGCTCGAATGGCATGCCGTTGCATCGGATGAGTGTCTGACCGACTAATGGTGCGCATCCACTGGCAGCACCCTACCCAATGGCCGATGCGACCAAACGGTCGGCGCTGTGCAGCAACAACGCAATCTGCCGCAGAAAGGACACCGCCAGAATGACATCCCCGACATCCAGCACGAAGATCGAGATTACGATTGATGGCGAGGACAAGACCGCCGACCTGCAACGCTTCGCTGATGCAATCGGACTTGAACGTGCGGCCCGTGGACGCTACAGCGCGGTCATCCTGCTTGAACTCTATGCTCGGATGATGAACCCCAACATTCCCGGCGATCCCCGAAAAGTAGTTGCGGAAATCAACGCACTGGAAGGAAGGTGCGATCCTGTCGGGACAAAACCAGCAAGCGAGTTCTCACACCCACCCCTGAAGGGGCTGTGGCACAAGCACTACTTCTTTGATGGTTTACCGTCGCTTGTGACCAATATCCGGCTGGGACTTGGGAAGACCGGCACCAAACGCCTGGTCGATGAAATTTTCGACCCGTCCGTCTCGGAGGTCATCACCGAGGAAAAGATCAACCGGCTTGCTACGGAAGTCGTTCATGGCACCCTAGACCGCCGACGCGAAGCACAACGCTTGACCGGAGAATGGATCGTATTCGCCCGTCACAACGGGGAGAACTACTATCTTTGTCTTGGGACGCATGACAGCGGCGATGACGCAATTTTCGGGAAGATCAGGGAACTGTGCCCGCTTGAATTCCCGTTTCTTACGGGAATGTTCGGAACCTAAGCAGGGCTAATCAACCGGCCTGCCCGTTCCACCGGTCCGCAGTTCAGGCGGTAGCAGTTCGTCGCGAACTGGATGGTCTGTGAGAAGCGCGGCCCAACGGCGGCTGATAGACGCCCCTTCCTCCATCATTGCTTTGGCGCAATCCTCAGCCCCTGCGGGATACCGGATTCGGAAGTTGATCTTGTGCATGTCCAAACAGAACGCCTCGAGGTCGTCGGCTGTGAAGTGCACAGTGACTAGTTCGCGGCGGCGAACCCGCACAGAACTTATCCGCCCCAAATCGGATGCCTTCCAATCCCACATGCCATGCACGATAGCCTGCCGGAAGCCGTGGTAATGGCATATGCGCGCGTACTGTCGCTGCAAGACTTCTCGCCGTGGATCGTCGGCAACATCTACCACACGGACCTTCCATAACTTCAGCACATTAGTGAACTGCAAGTTGTTCATTTCGTGCGGCAGTTCGGTGACTTCCACCGCTTCGGCATGGAAGGTGTTCAGTGTCTGGACGAAGACCTCGTGTTCGAGGGCACCCCACAAAGCGACAATCTTGCCGATAAAGTATGTTTCTCGTTCCGACAACTCAACATCGAAACCGTACATGCTGTCGTCTTCGTCGGTCATCGCATCCGCCTTGGATTTTTCCATTCGTTACACGCCGTTGAGCCTCATCGCAGGCACAATCCAATTGCTGACCGCCGGACACCATTGTCCCGGACCGCATAGGTATACCACTGTGGCAGTGCCAACCGTACGGTCCACTGTCACGACCAGCGGCCACAGTGACCAGCATCATCGGGACACCAATGTGGCCTGCCAGACGAGATGATTGGTGTCAGCAATCGTGCAATTGGTACCCCCGACACCATTGAACCAGTGTCGGCGGCTGAACCGGTATCCAATTGGTACTGTGCTGACTTATGGTGCAATCCGAATCTGACCGCTGATGTCCGCCATCCTCGGCGACAGGCCGTGCTCGATCAAGACACAGGCGGTTGCGTCCCTATACGCGTAACCCTGCTTCAGCGGCAACCCCATGTAGATCGAATGTAGTTTGCCGTGGACGGAGAAACCATCCCGAAACTCAGCCTCTGACAGCCCGTTCAGCTTGTCACGGACGAAAGCAAGGTCGGAGTCAGTGAAAGTAATAGGGATGTTGGCTACCGCTGCGGGCTTAGCGAAGCGAAACGTATGTCCAGAGTTTGACAGCGCAAGCTTGTCAGCATCGGCCCTGCTCGATTGGTCGAACGGAATATCGTGCTCTAGATGAATTGCGCCCAAGAGCAAGTTGGCCGTCGTGCACGTAGATCGTCTTGTTCCTGACGTAGCATCGACAACGGTGATCTTGACGTACGAAGGCGAAGTCGAATGATTCTCGATTGCAGCATCAAAGCTCGCCTGTGACTGGACACTCGTCGTCATTCCGGCGCATCCAGCAACACTCAGACTAACGCCAAGGAACAGTGCCATCAATTTCATTGTGGCGATTCCGCTGTATTAGTGGGTCTGGGCATGATCCGTTACCGTTCCTTTAGGTAGAACCCGTTCCTATCTTTCACGTACGAGCACGGTTGCTGGTAGCTACTACCCACCGCCTCGACCTGCACGATGCCCTGCCACGGTTGCTTGCCAAACCTCAGCCCGTCCGCACCTGAGAACGTGATAGCTGCTGGTGCTCCGAGGGTTCGAAGTTCATTCGCGACCGCGTCAGCACGCGCCTCTGCAAGTTTCGTCCGAGCTTCATAGTCACCGGATTCCGACAAATCAGCACTACCATTCGCCCATATCACTTCCAACGGGCACCAGTGTCCCTGTTTGATGTGGTCAAGAAACTCAGCAAGCTTGACGCGCATCTCGGACGTTACGTCTGTTGAAGCTGGTGCAAAACGCACTGTGACTGCGTAGGTTGGTTTTTCGTAGGCGCCTGCCGATACCGACCTCATGGCTACTGCCACGAACAGCATAGCCGCTGGGCGAAGCCAGTTTGTTCGTTCACGTTCCTCGTTCATACCCGGATTTCGGCTGCTTACCGTTGTACTCATGGCGCCGGGGACAAGCTGTGACCGCCTACGGCAGTGGAGCCGCATCTTTGCATCCATACCGATGCTGTGCTGACCCCAAGTCATCCAAGTCTCTAGCCAAACGAGCAATCTCTTCGTCAGGCACCTTACCCCGTGTAGAGCCTGCCACTTCGATCTGCTCACCTATGACCGTCCTCTGCTGCTTCAGGCCAGCACATTCGGGCGGATCGGGGCGCTCGCTGAACGGAGGTGTGATGCCGCGCTTGATCGCCTCTTCACAGGGCATACCGACAGAATAGGTCACGCCGTTGTAAGCGCATGTCCATGCGACAAACGCAAACGAGGGCGCCGCGACTAGGCAACCAGCAATAAGGAGAAGTGCGCGCATCGTGACCGAGGGCGCCGCATTACTCAACTACGAAAAAATATGTTTTCGTAGCACTAGAGCGTCCGGCAGAAGGAAGTGGCAGACTAATATGCGGTTGGGCGGCAACGCCGAGCTGGTCTTCTCGCTTCTCCACCCAAAGCGCGCACGATGAGTGCATTTCAAAAGCGTCTGCCTTATCGCCAATAGCAAGTACGATTTCCGCCTCCTTCAAGCCATCCAGAGTCCGCAGGTTAGCGACGCCATCCGCAACCCTGTACATCTCGTGTTCGGTAGGACGTCCATGACGGGAAACCGCAACTTCGAACACGCCGCGCTGCGTGAAGTGAAGCGCAACTCCATCACGGGCTTTAACCACTCGCTCAATCCAACACTCATGTTCAGCATGAACCATGGCTGGGGTAGCAAGGGCGGCGATGGCAAGAATCACCGACATACTTTCACGTTTCATAGTCCCGATACCAGAGGTTGACTACAAGGATCATACTGCTGCCTCTATGCGCGGCAGTTGCATCGGTGTGTCACTGAGTCCTCAATGGCTGGCAATCACCAGATAGGCGTTGATGCATGCAAGGATGTCTTGCGGAGACAGGTTGGATTCACCAATCAGCACCGTCACCTGATGACTAAACCAACCACGTTCCCTTGTTCGGATTCTGAGAGCCGGTTCGCCGAATGAATCTACTTTTCCCGCCTGACGCGCCATAGGACTCAGGTCGATCAGTTCAACATCTAGTACACCGGACCAAGGGATATAGCGCAACTTTGGAACAAGGGTGCTGTATTGGACCTGCACGCCGGACCTGTCAATCACGATGGTCGGAAAACCGGAAACGCTCCCGGCAATGACTCCAATCACACCGATTGCGGAGAAAACACTCAGGGTTACGCTGACCACCCGGAACCACACAGTTATCGGCTCAAGAAGCGCCAGAACCGCGAACGCAAAGGCCAGCGCGACAAGCCCGACTGCCAGTTTCACCAGCGCCCACTTTGACCGCCGAATCTCGATGCTGTCTGTCATGGCGAAGTGCATTTTTCGACACATCGACAGATTACCATTTGTCGTCGTCGAGTACGGACGGTACCAAGCCCTTGTCGGGACCTAATCCGAACCTGACGCCTGCGTTGACACGAATTCGTTCGTCTTCAGTGACAGCAGTCGATCTGCATCGGCTTGGGCCAAGTCGCGATCTGACCGTGCTTGATCGCACTGGTACGTTTCGATGTGCTCCCTGTTGTGGTCACTGACCGTCAGCAAGGTAACGACACCCTTGAAGCGTTCTGTCCAGCCATTGTTCGAACGGACCGTGAACGCCTTCGCGCGAACTAAGTTCTTTTCCATATGCTTCCCCGTTTCGTCATATGTGTTGACGTTAGAAGCATGTTGCGCCACGCCTTCGTGATAGGAAGCCCCACGACAGTGGGGGGCCTCGAAGTTGCCATGCACGTGGGGAAATGCCAAACGAAAATAGGTACCGGCTATCCATCCAGTTCGCTCACCGCCTTCGAATCAAAGTCTGCGGTGACGATCAAGGCCGACCGGTAACGAGGTCTTGTGAATGCGATAAAGCAGGACCGAAGCATACCGGCAGCCGCCATCGTTAGCAGGGACTGGAATTCGCTTGGGGACAGGTCGATACCACCCTGTAGCACCGGTTTGATGGCAGTGAATGCACCAATTGCTGGCACTTCCGCCTGCCCGATGACAGGGTTCGCATGGACGTACGCCATGATGGAAAACTGCGAAATACCTGCTACCGGTTCTGTGAACTCGCCTTGGATGTCTATGGTCAGCATGGTCTTCCGTTCTGGCGGCAATGACCGAGATTTGTCTGCGCGAACACTCAGGCTGGTGCTGACTTGTTCGATTTCGCCAAAACGATGTAGAAGCTCGTCGCTTCTTCTTTTCCTACCGGGACGTGTCATGGAGACCTCCAATGACGGGGGATGTGGACCGGCTGCCAGTAGTCGGCAAATGAGCCAACGCAATAGACCCATGTCAGACCATGCCACATGCTGCGGATCGACTGGGATAGTCCAGTCACGTTCATGTCACCCTGCCGGGCGACAGTCCAAGCAAAAAATCTTCGAAATCCAAAACAAAAAGGGCTTGGCGCATTGCCAAGCCCTTGATCTCATTGATATTCGATTTGTGGTGTAGATAGCAGAGCCGTGCAGGCTGCACAGCAGTATGCCAATCGCCTTGCTGGCAGCCGCCCCACCCCACAGGACAGTAGCATTTGCTGAAGTGCCGTCAGCCCTTGTAAACAGGTCACTTTGGCAGGACAATCACAGGACACTGCGATGGAAAAATGACCCCAAAGTGCGTCGAAGCGTTTTCGTAAGATACTGATTCTTATGAGAATTATTTCGCCGCGCGCTGACGTACGGCCTCGAACAGGCACACGCCGCTGGCGACCGAGACGTTCAGGCTCTCCACGCTGCCCGCCATCGGGATGCTGACCAGCGTGTCGCACGTTTCGCGCGTGAGGCGACGCATGCCTTCGCCCTCGGCGCCCATCACGATCGCGATGGGGCCCTTGAAGTCCGCCTGGTAGAGATCCTGTTCAGCTTCGTCAGCCGTGCCGATCACCCACACGCCGCGCTCCTGCAGCTCGCGCAGCGTGCGCGCCAGGTTCGTCACGGTGATGTAGGGGACGGTCTCGGCAGCACCGCTCGCCACCTTGGCCACCGTAGCGTTGATGCCGACGCTGCGGTCCTTCGGCGCAATCACGGCATGGGCACCCGCCGCATCGGCCACGCGCAGGCACGCGCCGAGATTGTGCGGATCCGTCACGCCATCCAGCACGAGCAGCAGCGGCGTGCCTTCGATGCCGTCAAGCAGTTCATCGAGATTGAGCGCCAGCGACAGCGCCTCGGCCTTCGCCACCACGCCCTGGTGGCGATCGGTGCCGGCAATGCCGTGCAGACGATTGTTGTCTGCGGGAATCAGCCGCACGCCCGCAGCTTCCGCCGCCTTCAGGAAATCCTGCATGCGGCGGTCGCGGCGGTTGGCCTCGAAGTAGATTTCGTCGATCGACTTCGCGTCGTGGCGCAGCCGGGCAGTGACGGCGTGAAAGCCGATGAGGAGTTTGGATTTAGACATGGCGCGATTGTACCCGTCCGCCCTCACTCCCCGGCCGTTTTAGCGCCCCCTCGTCTTGCGCGCAGACTTGGCCGCGGCCTTGCGCGGCGCGGCGGTCTTGCCCTTGGACTTGGCGGGGCGTGCTGCCTGCTTCTTGCGCGCGGGCTTGGCATGCGCATGGCCCGGCGGCAACGCGCGTGCGCCCGGCTCGAATACCGGCTGCTCTTCGAACACGCGGTCGAGCGTCTCGTCAAACGACTCCTCGGGCTTGGCCGTCCCGCCCAGCAGCGCCGCGAGCTGGCGCGGCTTCTTGCGGCCAACCGGCGGCGCCGGCGTGGCCACGGCAGGCTGACGCGTCGCGACGCCTTCGGCCGCTCCCGTCACCTTGGCCGGGCGCAGCGCCTTGGTCGAAGGTTCCTGAATCAGACGGAAATCCATCTTGCGGGCATCGAGGTCCACACGCAGGAGTTGCACGCGCACGCGGTCTGTGAGCCGATAGCGGATGCCGGTCCGCTCGCCGCGCAGTTCGTTGCGTGCCTCGTCGTACTGGAAGTAGTCGCTGCCGAGTTCCGTCACGTGGACCAGGCCTTCCACATACAGCTCGTCGAGCTGCACGAAGATACCAAACGACGTGACGGCGCTGACGGTGCCCGAGAACTCGTTGCCGAGCTTGTCGCGCATGAAGTAGCACTTGAGCCATGCTTCCACATCGCGCGAGGCCTCGTCGGCGCGGCGCTCGTTGGCCGAGCAGTGGACGCCGAGCTCGTGCCAGATCGCCTCCGCTTTGGCCTTGTTCACGACGGCGGCCGGCATGCCCTTCTCGGCCTCGGCCTGCAGGCGGCGCGCCTTGGGCGAGAGCGCACTGTTCAGCTGCACGCCGGGCGCCAGCGACGGCACATAGCGCGTGTGATGCAGGATCGCCTTGATGGCACGGTGCACGAGCAAATCGGGGTAGCGCCGGATCGGACTGGTGAAGTGCGCGTAGGCCGGGTATGCCAGGCCAAAGTGGCCGATATTGTCCGGGCTGTAGACGGCCTGCTGCATCGAGCGCAGCAGCATGGTCTGCAGCATCGGCGCGTCGGGGCGCGCGGCGATCTTCTCCATCAGCTCCGCATAGTCGGCCGCCTCGGGCTTATCGCCGCCGCCGAGCGTCAGACCGCTCGTCTTCAGGAAGGCACGCAGCGCCTGCAGCTTTTCTTCCGTCGGACCCGCATGCACGCGGTACAGCGCAGAGTGCTTGTACTTCTCGAGCATTTCAGCGGCGCAGACGTTGGCCGTCAGCATGCACTCTTCGATCAGCCGGTGCGCGTCGTTGCGCGTGCGCGGCAGGATCTGCTCGATCTTGCCCTGCGCGTTGCAGACGATGTACGTCTCGGTCGTGTCGAAGTCGATCGCGCCACGCTCCCGTCGCGCCTTGAGCAGCGTCTGATACAGCTCGTACAGGTCTTGCAGATGCGGAACCAGCGGCGCCCTCTTGGCAGCCTCGGGGCCCTTCACGTTCGACAGGATCGACCAGACCTCGTTGTAGGTCAGGCGCGCCTTCGAATGCATCACCGCCGGATAGAACTGGAATGCCTTGATCTGCCCCTTGGCCGTGATGACCGCATCGCACACCATGCACAGGCGGTCGACCTCCGGGTTCAGCGAGCACAGGCCGTTGGAGAGCTTCTCGGGCAGCATCGGGATCACGCGGCGCGGGAAGTAGACCGAAGTCGCGCGGTCAATCGCATCGGCGTCCAGCGGATGCCCCGGCCGGACGTAATGCGACACGTCCGCAATCGCCACGATCAGGCGCCAGCCCTTGCCGCGGCCGATCTTGATGGGCTCTGCATAGACGGCATCGTCAAAGTCGCGCGCGTCTTCACCGTCGATGGTCACCAGCGGAACGTCGCGCAGGTCGATGCGGCCGGCCAGATCGGATTCGCGCACCACGTCGGGCAGTGCCTCTGCCTCGCGTTGCGCCGGCTCGGAGAATTCGTGCGGCACGCCGTACTTGCGCACGGCGATTTCGATCTCCATGCCCGGGTCGTCGATCTCGCCGAGCACCTCGACCACGCGGCCGATCGGCTGCACGTAGCGATCCGGATATTCCAGGATCTCAACGCTCACGACCTGGCCCACCTTGGCCTTGCCCTGCCCCTTGGGAGCGATCAGGATGTCGCGGCCCAGGCGTTTGTCTTCAGGCGCCACCACCAGCGTGCCGTTCTCGGAAAGCAGGCGGCCGATGATGCGCTTGTTCGCCCGCTGCAGGATCTCGACGATCTGGCCTTCGGAACGGCCACGGCGGTCGTAGCCAACGGCCCGCACGAGGGCGCGGTCACCGTGCATGGCCTTCTGCATCTCGCGCTCGGGCAGGAAGATGTCGGGCTCGCCATCGTCGCGAACGAAGAAGCCGTAGCCGTCGCGGTGGCCGATCACGCGGCCTTCGATGAAGTTGGGCTGGTGCGCCAGTTCGTAGTGTCCCTTGCGGTTGAGTTCGATCTGACCATCCCGCTCCATGGCGGTCAGACGCTTGATGAAGCCGTCGTGCTCCTTGCGCGTGACCGACAGCGCCTTGGCAATATCGGTGGCAGACAGCGGAGATCCCGACGTGCGCAGCACACCGAGGATTTCCTCGCGGCTCGGGATCGGATAAGTCGGTTGATTCAATTTCTTCTTCTAGAGTGTTGACAGGTTCGCTAAAACCCGTAATAATTGCAGCTTCGGTACACGCACACCGGCCCAGGTGGCGGAATTGGTAGACGCACTAGTTTCAGGTACTAGCGGGTAACTCCGTGGAGGTTCGAGTCCTCTCCTGGGCACCAGAGTTTAGGAACGGCGCAACGCAAGTTGCGCCGTTTTTCTTTTCCGAAGCCAGATCGTTGTTCAGTAGCTGACGCGGCATTCCGCGAAGGGCGAGAGGCATTGTGTCTCGGCTATCGTGCCGGGGCCCGGCCGGATGCACCGGTCTCAGCAGCCCCAGACGCTGGGTGGGTTCGACGCCTGGCGCATCGATCAAGGCACGCCACGCTTCAACTGACCGCGCACGCTGCAATTGGCGATACTGCAAAGCCAATCCGTGCGCGGGTTTCGAGCCAATGTTGCAGCCCGTGACGTGAGGTTACCGAAGTGGCACGCACGACGCAAGCCGCACAACCCTCCCGCTCCAACCTCACATCCACCGAATGCCGAATCAAACCGGGGGCGCCTCTCCATTGCCGGCCGTACGCGCCTTGCCGCGCTTGATCCAGGCGGCGAGGTTGTGTGGGCGCAGCGTGTCGTATTCCTCGAACGGCTGGTGGATCCACGGGTTGGTCGGCAGGAACTGCACGGCGTAATCCGGTTTGATCTTTGAGCATGCCTTGTGCCACAGCACGGCGGTACGCACCTCCGTCACCGCCGGATAACGCTCCTTCAGGTGACGCCCGACGCGCTCCAGCGTGACGCCAGAATCGACCAGGTCGTCGACCAGCAGCACGCGGCCGGACAATTCACCGCGCGTCATCGTGATGTACTGGGCAATGTCCAGGTCGCCCTGCTGCGTGCCCGCCGCCTCCCGATAGCTGCTCGTCGCCAGGATCGCCAGCGGCAGGTCGTAGATGCGCGAGAGCTGGTCGCCCACGCGCAACCCGCCACGTGCCAGGCACAGGATCTTGTCGAACTTCCAGCCCGACTCGTGCACGACCAGCGCCAGACGTTCAATCAGGCCATGGTAGTCATCCCAGGACACCCACAGGTGCGCGTCGTCGTTGATCGGCTGGTTCATCGTGTTCCTCTTCCTAACGTAAAGGCGGCATGCATGCCGCTGTCGTGTTCTCTATGTTCAACAAAAGCGCGCCGCCCAATGCAAATTCGCCCGGCGAATCACCGGGCGAATCTGGGCGGTACGCGCGCGTCAGTCCTTGTACGGATGACGCAGCAGGATGGTCTCGTCGCGATCGGGGCCCGTCGAGATCATGGCAATGGGAATGCCGGCCACTTCTTCGACGCGCTTCAGGTAGGCCTGCGCGGTTTCGGGCAGCGCGCTCCATTCCTTCAGGCCGAAGGTGGAGGTGTTCCAGCCCGGGAACTCTTCGTAGATCGGCTGGCAGCGCGCCACGGCGTCCGACCCGCGCGGGAGGATGTCGACCTCCTTGCCGTCGAGCGTGTAGCCGACACACAGCTTGATGGTTTCCAGGCCGTCGAGCACGTCGAGCTTGGTGATGCACAGGCCCGACACACCGTTGATCTGGATCGCGCGGCGCAGCGCAGCGGCATCGAGCCAGCCGGTGCGGCGCGGGCGGCCCGTGACGGAGCCGAACTCCTTGCCGACATTGGCCAGGCGCACGCCGATCGGGTCCTGACGCGCCGGGTTGTCAGCGTCATACAGTTCGCTCGGGAACGGGCCGGAGCCCACGCGCGTGCAGTACGCCTTTGTGATGCCAAGGATGTAATGCAGCTGGCCCGGACCCACACCGGCACCGGCAGCGGCGTTGCCCGCCACGCAGTTGCTCGAGGTGACGAACGGATACGTACCGTGGTCGATATCGAGCAGCGTGCCTTGCGCGCCTTCGAACATCAGGTTCTTGCCGGCGGCGTTGGCAGCGAACAGCTCAGCCGACACGTCAGCCACCATCGGCTTCAGACGTTCCGCGTACGACAGCATTTCGTCCAGCGTCTGCTGGAAGTCCAGTGCCGGATGGTTCAGGTATTGCGTGAGAACGAAGTTGTGGAAGTCCAGGTTCTCGCGCAGGCGCTCGGCAAAATAGCCCGGGTCGAACAGATCCTGCACACGCAGCGCGCGGCGCGCAACCTTGTCCTCGTATGCCGGGCCGATACCGCGGCCGGTCGTGCCGATCTTGCTCGCGCCGCGCTTGAGTTCGCGCGCCTTGTCGATGGCAACGTGGTACGGGAGGATCAGGTTGGTCGCTTCGGAAATGCGCAGGCGGTTCTGCACCTGCACACCGGCCGATTCCAGCTCGTCGATTTCCTTGAACAGCGCCTCGGGCGAGAGCACGACGCCGTTACCGATATAGCACGCAACACCATCGCGCATGATGCCCGATGGAATCAGACGCAGAATCGTCTTCTTGCCGCCGATGATGAGGGTGTGGCCTGCGTTATGTCCGCCCTGGAAACGAACCACGCCTTGCGCATGATCGGTCAGCCAATCGACGATTTTCCCTTTACCTTCGTCACCCCACTGGGTGCCGATGACGACGACGTTGCGTCCTTGGCTCACTGCTGGTGCGGACATGTTGAATTTGCAGATGGGTTAAAAACGTATTCTACCCTTGTTGCCGGGGGCTTCCCCGAAATTGCAGGGTACTTACAGAACGTTATGCAACACCTTCAGGCTGAAGCGTTGCGGGGCTTGACGATCCAGCGGCCACCCTCGTCCACCAGTTGGCGGTCGTAGGCGAACTCATCCAGATCCTCAGGATGACCTGGGAGCGACTGGATGACGATCTCGCCGGCCGCACGCAACGCGGCAATCGCCTCGCGCAGCTTGGCGTCGCCAGACCAGGGTGCGTGGATGGCGGCGGCGCGCGCCTCGACGGGGGAAATTCCGGCGACTTCGCGCAAGTCCAGCGAGAAGCCGGTTGCCGGGCGGGCACGGCCGAATGCCTGGCCCACCTTGTCGTAGCGGCCGCCGCGCGCCACGGCGTTCGGCACACCGGCGACGTAGGCCGTGAACATCACACCGCTGTGGTAGTGGTAACCGCGCAGGTCGGCCAGGTCGATGTTGACCGTAGCGCCGCCGGCGCGCTCGGCCAGCGTCGCCAGATCGTCCAGCGCACGGCTGATCGCCGGGAGGGGCGGCAGCTGCTTACGTGCCAGATCGAGCACATCGAGCCCGCCGTACAGGGACGGCAGCAGGTTGATCGCATCGCGTTGCGCGACCGGCAACTCCGCCGTAACGGCACGCAGCGCCGGCGCGTCCTTGGACGCGAGCGCGGCGAACAGATCATCCCGCATGCTGGACGCCACGGGAGATTGCTCGAGCAAGGCCGCGACCACACCCACATGGCACAGATCCAGACGCACGTCCGCCAAGCCGGCCGCCGACAGCGCGGCCAGCATCAGATCCTGGATTTCCAGGTCGGCTTCCAGACCGGCGTGCCCGTAGATTTCGGCGCCGATCTGCAGCGGCTCGCGCGTGACGTGGAAGCCGCTCGGACGCGTATGGAGCACGGACCCTGCATAGCAGAGGCGCGTCACGCCGGCGCGGTTCAGCAGGTGGGCATCGATACGGGCGACCTGCGGCGTGATGTCGGCGCGCAAGCCAATCGTGCGTCCCGAAAGCTGATCGACGAGCTTGAAGGTCTTCAGATCCAGATCGTGGCCGGTGCCCGAGAGCAGCGACTCGATGTACTCCAGCATCGGTGGCATGACGAGCTCGTAGCCGTAGGTGCGGAACAGGTCGAGCATGCGGCGGCGCAACTCTTCAATCTTGCGCGCCTCGGAAGGCAGCACGTCGGCAATGGATTCAGGCAGCAACCAATTGGTCGGCATGGCGGTCTCGCTCGGGAATCGAGGGTCAGCGGAAATTCGTGAAAAGGCAGGAAGTTGGCTAGCGATGCAGCAGCCGCAGCAGGATCAGCCCCGCCGCCATCGACACCAGGCCAACCACGCGCAGCTTTTCATCGGGCAGCTCGGTCAGCATCTGGAAAGCACGGCGCCAGGCCTGCGGCGCCACGAACGGCAGGATGCCCTCGAACACGAGCACCAGCGCGCAGGCAGCCAGCAAGACGGAGGGGAGTGACTCTTCCATGGGATACAGGGGGCGAACGAACAAAACCCCGGCAAGCCGGGGTCTGTCCGCCTCAATCGATCAACAGCGCATTGTACTAGCGATGGCGCCCCGTCTGGGCAGCCGGCGCCGCCGCGTTGCCGCCGTCGGGGCTGCGCATGTACTTGAAGAAATCGCTGTTCGGCTGCAGCACCATCACGTCCTTACGATCGCGGAACGATGCGCGGTACGCCTCCATGCTCCGCCAGAACGCGGCGAACTGCGGGTCGCGGCCGAAAGCCTCGGCATAGATGTCGGCGGCGCGCGCATCGCCTTCACCCTTGATCTTCTGGGCATCCCGGTACGCATCGGCAAGCACGACCTCGCGCTGGCGATCGGCATCGGCGCGGATCTTCTCGCCTTCGGCGGCGCCCGTGGAGCGCAGCTCGTTGGCCACGCGCTTGCGCTCCGCCTCCATGCGGCGGTAGACGGATTCGGTCACGCTCGCCAGCAGGTCGACGCGCTTGAGCCGCACGTCGATGATGTCCACGCCGACCGACTTTCCATACTCCTGCACGCCCTTGAGGATGCTCTGCATCACGGCTTCGCGGTCTGTGGAGACCACGTCGGACACCGTGCGCCGCGCAAACTCATCGCGCGCGATGGAGTTGATCTTCTGCGTCATGCTGTCCTGCGCGAGGCGGTTGTCGCCCTTGAAGCTGACATAGAACAGCCGCGGATCCGACACTCGCCACTTGACGAACCAATCCACCAGCAGGTTCTTCTTCTCGGCCGTGATGAAGCGGTCGGCCCCGGCCACATCGATGGTCTGCAGGCGCTTGTCCATGAACACCACGTTCTGCAACGGCGGTGGCAGCTTGAAGTGCAGGCCCGGCTCCTGGATGACCTGCTTGATCTCACCAAAGGCGAACACGACGGCGTAGCGCCGTTGATCCACCACGAATACCACCGACGACAATATCGCCAGGGCAATGACCAGCGCCACGAAGGCGGAAATCAGACGGTTCATGTGCCCTCCTCTCAGCGCGAATCGCGGTCACGGTTGCGCAGCGCCTCGCGCGAGCGCGAGTCGGCGTCGGTTGCCGGTGACGGATTGGAAGGCGTCGGCACACTCTGCGCCGAGCCGCTGTCCTGCGGCGAAGCCCCGGGTGTCGTGGGCGGATGCGAGCCACCCTGCGTCTGCGCGATGAGCTTGTCCAGCGGCAGATACAGCAGGCTGCCATTGCTCTGGTCGACCATCACCTTGGTCGCGTTGGCGTAGATGTCCTGCATGGTCTCCAGATAGATGCGGTCGCGCGTCACTTGCGGCGCCTTCGCGTACTCGCGCTGCACTGAGGCAAAGCGCGCGGCATCGCCTTCGGCACGCGCGGTCACACGGGCCTTGTAACCCTGCGCTTCCTCAACGAGCCGCGCAGCCGTACCCTTGGCACGCGGCACGACGTCGTTGGCGTACGCCTGGCCTTCGGAAATCGCGCGCTCGCGATCCTGTCCGGCCTTGGTCACATCGTCGAACGCGGCCTGCACCTGTTCAGGCGGCTGCACGCTCTGCACGTTCACGCTGAGAATGCGGATGCCAGTCTTGTAGGCCGACAGGATGCGCTGGATCGACTCCGCCAGATTGCGGCTCACGGCATCGCGCCCCTCGTACAGCACGGCGTCCATCTTGTTGCGACCGACGATCTCGCGCACGGAGGTTTCGGCGGCCTGCGTCACGAGTTCCTCATCGCCGCCGCGATCGGTACGGTTGTAGAACAGGTATTCGACCGGATCGGCAATGTTGTACTGCACGGAGAAACGCACGTCGACGATGTTCTCGTCCTGCGTGAGCATCGAGGAATCCTTCAGATTCGTATCCTTGATCTGCGTGGTGCGGCCGATCTCGAGCGTACGCACGCCCGACAGGTTGACGACCTCGTGCGACTCGATCGGATACGGCAGGCGCCAGTTGATACCCGGCGTCGCCAGGTACTTGAACCGGCCGAACTGCAGGATCACGCCCGTCTGGCCTTCCTGCACGATGAAGAAGCCGCTCGCGAGCCACAGGCCCACGAGCACCGCCACCAGCACACCGATGCCCAGGCCGGAGGTACCGCGCCCGCTACCCGGGCGAAGCGGCGTCGGACCGCCGTTGCCGTTGCCGCCTTCCTTGCGGCCGAACAGGTTGTTCAGCCGGCGGTTGAAGTCGCGCCACAGCTCGTCGAGGTCAGGCGGGCCATCCTGGGGCGGCTTGCTTTGACGCTTCGGTTCGTCCTTGTCTTCGCGCTCGGCATTGTCGTCGCCGCGACCCCAGCGGGGATCATTCAGCGAAAGCAGCACGCGCAAGCGGTGCCACAAGCCTCGCACCGGCTTGGGCGGGACCATGGAAGAAAGCTGGGTCGAAATCTCGGGCATGAGCGGTCGGGCTTGTCCTGATTGTCTGACTGCGAAAGAGTAACGGGGCATTCTATCAGCCCTGTTCGTCACCTTCGGCGGAAGCGCCGTGGCGCCGCAAGCTTTGCGACAGTTCGTCACGCTGCTCCGAAGACGCATCGCGACGGCTGTCGAAGCGCAGATCGAATTCACCACCGTCGGGTGCCGGATGCTCGCGCAGGCGAATGGCGGTTTCCACCAGCGCTTCGCGCAGCAGATCCAGCCCCGCGCCCTCGATGGCAGACACGAACACGCGGCGCACCGCCCCCGCTTCGTTGCGTTCGATGCGTGGGCCCTGGGCGCGCAGTTCCTCGGCGGCGTCGATCTTGTTCATCACCAGGATCTGCGGAATGCCGCTGGCGTCGATTTCTTCGAGCACGCGGTTCACCTGCTCCATCTGCTCATGCTTGACGGCGCTGGCAGCATCCACCACATGCAGCAGCACATCGGCGTGTACGGTTTCTTCCAGCGTGGCGCGGAAGGCCGCGACCAGCTGCGTGGGCAGATCGCGAATGAACCCCACCGTGTCCGACAGCACCACGTTGCCGAGCCCTTCCAGATAGAGCCGCCGGGACGTCGTGTCGAGCGTGGCGAACAACTGGTTGGCGGCATAGGCGCGCGCCTTGGTCAGCGCATTGAAGAGCGTCGACTTTCCCGCGTTGGTATAGCCGACCAGCGAAACCGAAAACGCATCGTTGCGGCTGCGCGCGCGGCGCTGCGTATCGTGTTGGCGTTGCAGCTTGTCGAGCTCCGCCGAGAGCCGCTTGGCACGTTCGTCCAGCATCCGGCGGTCGAGTTCGAGCTGACGCTCGCCGGGGCCGCCACGCATGCCGATCCCGCCCTTCTGGCGCTCCAGGTGGCTCCAAGCCCGCACCAGCCGCGAGGCCTGATAGCGCACGCTCGCGAGCTCCACCTGCACCTTGCCGACGTGGCTCTGGGCGCGCTGGCTGAAGATGTCGAGGATCAGGCCGGTCCGGTCCACGACGTGGCGACCGAAGAAGCGCTCAAGATTGCGCTGCTGGGCCGGGCTCAGGGCATGGTTGAAGATGACGATCTCGGCATCTTCCTCGTCTGCGGCGATCTTGACCTCTTCCGCCTTGCCGGCGCCGATGAACAGTGCGGCATCGGGCCGGGAACGTTTGCCCGTGACCGCGCGCACCGGGTCAGAGCCGGCCGTGGACGCCAGCAGCGCCAGTTCACTCAGACTTTCCTGGAAATCGTGTTTGCCGAAATCGACGGCGACCAGAATGGCGCGTGTCGGCTCCGAGCTGGAGGTGGGATGAGATGCCAAGCGGGGAAATGAAGTACGGGAGAAGCAGGGATGGGAGCGTCCCGCCGCGCGGACGGCGGCGGGAGCGAGGCAGAATCAGGCGTCGGACGCTTCGTCCACGCGGAAATTCACGGCACGAGCCGGCACCACGGTGGAGATCGCATGCTTGTACACCATCTGCGTCACGGTGTTGCGCAGGAGGACGACATACTGGTCGAACGACTCGATATTGCCTTGCAGCTTGATACCGTTGACGAGATAGATCGACACCGGCACATGCTCCTTACGCAGCGCATTCAGAAACGGGTCTTGTAGCAATTGCCCTTTGTTGCTCATGGCACACTCCAGATTTATAGGTTTAGTGATGGGTTATGGGGCTCGGAAGCCCTGGTTCAAGCAGGCGACGCAAAAAAAGTTCGTCAAAAGAGTCGGCCAGACGCGTCCAAACGACGCCGATGGCGCCTGAGGCGCCATGTCTCGAGAATTTAGCCTTAGAAATCAGGGAAAGCAAACGGAAAACCGGCGACTCCGCCATGTGAAATGGCTCAGCCGGTCGGCGGGTCCCCCTTTTGATCGCCCCTTCGTCACACGCTCCTCTTGTCGAGCGCCTCCTGCCCGGTGCTCAATCCTTGGATTGGGCGTAGGGGTTTTTGTTCGTGCGGAATTCAATTCGCAGCGGGGTGCCCTTCAGCTGGAACGCATCGCGGAAGCGGCCCTCGAGGTAGCGTCGATAGGTTTCCGGGATGTTCGACAGCGCATTGCCGTGGATCACCACGATCGGCGGATTGGAGCCGCCCTGGTGCGCATAGCGCAGCTTCGGGCGCGAAACGCCTGCGCGGCGCGGTTGCTGGAACTCGACCGCCTCCTGCAGCACGCGCGTGAGCTTGGGCGTCGGCAGCTTGATCATGGCGGCCGCATAGGCGTCGTCCACCGACTTCATCAACGCGCCGATGCCCGTGCGCTGCTTGGCGGAAATGTAATGGACGTTGGCAAACGACAGGAACTGCAGCTTGCGCTCCAGATCGTGCTTGATGCGGTCACGCGCATGGCCGGACAGGCCGTCCCACTTGTTCACCCCGATCACCAGCGCGCGGCCCGATTCGACGATGAACCCGGCGATGTGCGCGTCCTGGTCGGAGATGTCCTGCTGCGCGTCGAGCAGCAGCACGACTACATTCGCGTCTGCAATGGATTGCAGCGTCTTCACCACCGAGAACTTCTCGATCGCCTCGAAGACCTTGCCGCGCTTTCTCAGCCCTGCCGTGTCGATCAGCGTATAGGGCTTGCCGTTGCGTTCGAACTCGACGTAGATGGCATCGCGCGTGGTGCCGGGCATGTCGAAGGCGATCACCCGCTCTTCGCCGATCAGCGCGTTCACCAATGTCGACTTGCCCACGTTCGGGCGGCCGACGATGGCGATGCGCGTGCCGTGATCGTGCCCGTCCGCTGCCTCGGCAAGCTCGGGGCGCTCCGCGAACGCGAGATCCAACGCTTCGTCCACGAGATCACGCACACCGTCGCCATGCGCCGACGAAATCGCGTGCGGATCGCCCAGGCCCAGCTCATAGAAGTCCGTGGCCACGGCGGTGTACTTCATGCCCTCCGCCTTGTTCACGGCCAGGAGGATGCGGCGGCCGGTCTTGCGCAGGTAGTCGGCAATCACGCGGTCCTGCGGCGCGAGGCCCAATCGGCCGTCGACCAGGAAGATGACCACGTCGGCCTCGACCACGGCCTGGCGCGTCTGCTTGGCCATCTCCGCCACGATGCCTTCCTTGGCGACGGGCTCGAAGCCGCCGGTATCGATGACAATGAACGGACGTTCGCCTACGCGGCCCTCACCGTAGTGGCGGTCGCGCGTCAGGCCCGGCATGTCCGCGACGAGCGCGTCACGCGAACGCGTCAGGCGGTTGAACAGGGTCGATTTGCCGACATTCGGCCGCCCCACGAGGGCAATGACTGGTTTCATGCTTGTGTGCCGCGCGCGAATGGCGCCACGGCAAATTCGGGTTGTTGCAACTGCGGTTGGCACCTGCGCGGCCGACGGCACGGATGGCACAGATGCAAGACGCCCGCGGGACACGCGGGCGCAGATCCGAGGCGGCATCGCCGCCCCATGTGATTCGCTTGCCGCCGCCGCGCCATGCAGCGACGGCCGGCATCACTTCGGCAGGTAACCGTACACGCCGCCGCCGCGCGTCTGCACGACCAGCGTCTGCCCGGCCACCACAGGCGCCGCACTGATGGCGCTGCCATCGGTCTTCACGCGGGCCACAAACTTGCCATCATCGGCCGACAGGAAGTGCAGCCAGCCTTCCGAATCGCCGACGATGACCGTGCGCCCGAAAGCCAGCGGCGCACCCAGATCACGCCACAGCAGCGCGTCGTTCTTCCAGAGGTCTGCGCCATTCTGAGCGTTGAAGCCGTACACGACCGACTTCTCATCGGCCGCGAACAGCCCGCGGTCCGCCTGCGTCACACCGGTCGGCGACGAGAAATCGCGTGCCCACTGCGGTGCCCCGTTGCTGAGATCAAAGCAGGCCACGCGGCCCTGGAAGCTGGCGGCACACACCTGCTGCTGGCCGTTGATGGACGGCGCACCCGTCACGTCGTTCAGGCGCTCGATTTCCGACACACCACGAGGATAGGACACCGCAGCCTCCCAGCGCAGGGCACCGTTGCTTGCGCCCAGCGCACCCAGCTTGCCACCCGGGAAGCCGAGAATGATGCTGTCGCCGGCAAAGACCATGGGCAGGCTGCTGCGCAGGTTCAGCGCAGACGGAGAGCGTTGATAGATCCACTTGCGCTCGCCATTGGCCGGATCCAGCCCCAGGATGCGGCCGTCGGTCGTACGCACGACCACGAGGCCCTGCCCGACCAGCGGTGCGGTGAGGATTTCGCCGTTGACGGCGATCTTCCACTTCTGCGCTCCCTTCTCGTCGAACGCGATCACGGCGCCCTTCTCACCTGCCACGGCGGTCAACGTGCCATCGCTGCCGGGGCCGGAAGTCAGGTCGACGTCGGCCTTGCCCTGCCACAACGTGCGCCCGGTCGCCCCATCCAGCGCCGTCACCGTGCCCCCCGCAGACGACACGTAGACGTTGCCGCCAGCCACCACCGGTTGCATGACATAGCGCCCGCTCTTGCCGACGCTGACGCTCCACACCTGACGCACGGCGAGCACCTGCTGGACTTCCTGCAGCTTGGCAGGCTCATGCTTGTTCTTGCTGCTGAACAGTGAACAGCCGCCAAGGACAGCCGTGGCTGCCAGTGCCAGCACTGCAACGCGCGCCGAATGCGCGACACCGCGCGCGACACCACCCTGCTCAAGTGCGTGAGTCATGAAATCGGAATCCTTGTGTTATGCGTTGAAATGCGCGCTGGTCAGGCCGATCAGGCACCGCCCAGGGCATCGAGCTTGAACTGAACGATCTGGCGCGCAGCCGCGTCGGCCGGACCGAACTTCTCGAGCGCCAGCTTGTATGCCGCGCGCGCGTCTTCGATCTTGTTCTGTGCCGTCAGCAGGTCGCCACGGCGGTCTGCATACAGCCCTGCAAACGCGGGGGCCGCCTCACCCGACACCAACGCGAGGCCCTGATCGTAGGCCTTCTCATCGAGCAGCAGGCCCGCCAGGCGAAGCTTGGCGAGCGCCTTGTACTCGTCGTCGCGCGCATGGTCGACGGCCCACTGCAGCTGGGCCTTGGCTGCGGCGACGTCGTTCGCTTCGTACAGCGCCTTGGCAGCCGCCAGCGCCGTCATCTCGGCATACGCAGTGCCACCGAACTTGTCTTCCATGTCGGCGGCGGCGCGCTTGATCTTCTCGGCGTCCTTGCCTTCGACAGCCTTCTGCACTTGCTCGTACAGCACGGAAGCCTCGCCCGCCTGCTTGCGCTGCCAGTTCTTCCACCCAAACCACGCGGCCACGGCCAGCAGCACCACGATGGCGATCCACGTCACCATGTTGCCGTTGTCGCGCCACCAGTGCTTGAGGCTCTCTAATTGTTCCTGTTCTTCGAGATCGTAGGCCATGCTTCGCAGAGCTTGAGGGATTGTGGGTTAGTCGCTATTCGCCACCATGGCGTCAATCAGGCGGTCGACCAGCTGGTCCGACGGCACGGTCTGCTGGGCATCGGTGGCAGGATCGCCGCGCAGCGGCTTGATCTGTGCCACGCCTTGAGCGACTTCGTCGTCGCCAATGATAACCGCATAGGATGCGCCACTCGCGTCTGCGCGCTTGAACTGCGACTTGAAGCTGCCGTTGCGCCCTTCCGGCGAGGCATGCAGGATGACGTCGAGTCCGGCATCACGCAGCCGCTCGGCCGCCACCAGGGCCTGGACCTGCGCCTCGTCGCCCTGGTGGACGATGTAGACGTCGCAGCCCTGCGCTTCAGGCTCGAGCTTCTCCTCGCGCAGCAGTTCGATGATGCGCTCGACGCCCATGGCCCAGCCGCATGCCGGGGTCGGCTTGCCGCCGATCTGCTCGATCAGCGGATCGTATCGCCCGCCACCTGCGACCGTGCCTTGGGCCCCCAGCTTGTCCGTCGTCCACTCGAAGACGGTCAGGTTGTAGTAATCGAGCCCGCGCACCAGGCGCGGATTGATCGTGAACGGAATGTTGTTGGCCTTGAGCAGTTTCTGCACGCCCTCGAAGTGCGCGCGCGAGGCTTCGCCCAGGTAATCGATCAGCTTGGGAGCACCGGCAGCCATGTCCTGCAGCGCAGGGTTCTTGGTATCGAGCACGCGCAGCGGATTGGTGTACAGACGCCGCTTGCCGTCTTCGTCAAGGATGTCCTGGAAGCCTTCCAGATACTTGATGAGATCGGCGCGGTGCGCGGCGCGCTCTTCCGCCTGACCAAGCGAGTTCAGCTCGAGCTTCAGCCCCACCAGGCCGAGGTCGTCCCACAGACGCTGGCACATGAGGATGACTTCGGCGTCGATGTCCGGACCCGCAAAACCGAGCGCTTCCACACCGACCTGATGGAACTGGCGATAGCGGCCGCGCTGGGGCCGCTCGTGGCGGAACATCGGGCCGGTGTACCAGAGGCGCTTGGGGCCGTCGTACAGCAGGTTGTGTTCAATGACCGCGCGCACGGCCGCAGCCGTCCCCTCCGGGCGCAGCGTCAAGTGCTCACCATTGAGCGCATCGATAAAGGAATACATCTCCTTCTCGACGATATCGGTCACCTCGCCGATCCCGCGCACGAACAATTGCGTGTGCTCGACGATCGGGGTTCGGATCTGTTGATAGCCATAGGCGCGCAGCATGCTGCGCACGGCGTTGTCGAAGTGCTCCCACAGCGGCGCGTCGCTGGGCAGCAGGTCGTTCATGCCCTTGACGCCCGCGATCTTCTGCGCGCGTTGTTGTTTGGTATCGCTCATGATGTCACGTTAAAAGCCGGCGCCTCTGCGGTGCCGGCCAGTCGATTGTGCTGTGGGCGCTTATGCCGCCGTCACAGCCTGCGCCCCGTAATGGGTGCGCACATATTCGTCGACGATGATCTGGAACTCTTCGGCGATGCGTTCGCCGCGCAGCGTCTTCACCTTCACGCCGTCGACGAACACCGGCGCTGCCGGAGACTCGCCCGTGCCCGGCAGTGAAATGCCGATATTGGCGTGCTTGCTCTCGCCCGGGCCATTGACGATGCAGCCCATCACGGCCACGGTCATCTCTTCGACACCGGGGTACTGCACCTTCCACATCGGCATCTGCTCGCGCAGGTACGACTGGATGCGCGCGGCCAGTTCCTGGAACACGGTACTGGTTGTACGGCCGCACCCGGGGCATGCGATGACCATCGGCGTGAAGTTGCGCAGCCCCATGGTCTGCAGGATCTCCTGTGCCACGATGACTTCCTTCTCGCGCGGCGCACCGGGCTCCGGTGTCAGCGAAACCCGGATCGTGTCGCCAATGCCTTCCTGCAGCAGCACCGCCAGCGCCGCGGTCGAAGCGACGATGCCCTTGCTGCCCATCCCGGCCTCCGTCAGACCCAGATGCAGCGCGTAATTGCAACGGCGCGCCAGCTCGCGGTAGACCGCAATCAGATCCTGCACCGCCGAAACCTTGCACGACAGGATGATCTGGTTGCCCGGCAACCCGAGCTCTTCCGCCTTGCGTGCAGACTGGATCGCCGAGGTGATCAGCGCCTCGACCATCACGGCTCGGGCGTCCCAGGGCACGGTGCGCTTGGCGTTCTCGTCCATGATCCGGGCGAGCAGGTCCTGATCGAGACTGCCCCAGTTCACGCCGATACGCACCGGCTTTTCATAGCGGCACGCGATCTCGATCATCTGCGCGAACTGTGTATCGCGCTTGGCGCCCTGCCCCACGTTGCCCGGGTTGATGCGGTATTTCGACAGCGCCTGCGCACACTCGGGGAAATCCTGCAGCAGCTTGTGCCCGTTGTAGTGGAAGTCGCCCACCAGCGGCACATCGACGCCCATGCGATCGAGCTGCTCGCGAATGGCCGGCACGGCTGCGGCTGCGGCCGGCGTATCCACCGTGATGCGGACGAGTTCCGACCCCGCGCGCGCGAGCTCCTTCACCTGGATTGCCGTGCCGATGGCATCCGAGGTGTCGGTATTCGTCATGGATTGCACGCAGACCGGCGCATCGCCGCCCACACGCACAATGCGATCACCCCAGCGGATTTCTGCCGGGCGCGAATTCCGGCGCGGCAACGGGCCGGCCAAGGCGGGAGCGCAATCGAGAGGCGTGGAGATTTCCATGGTCAGACAAAGCGCGCCGCCGACTCAGGCGACGCACCGTTCAAACATAAAACGGTTCAGGGCAACGTAGCCCGCGCCACGCGGTTGCGGGCGTACTTCTGGATATCGATCGGCGCGCCGCCAACCGTCAAGGACTCGACCGCCTCGGCATTGCCGAAGACGACCTTGAACGGCGGCGTCCCCGTCAGTTCGCGTGCATCGCCCTCTTTGGAGAGCCCGCTGCCGATCGTCTTGCCGGACTTGTCCTTGATCTCATACCACGACGCGCCCGAAAAGCGGACCGACACCGTGCCATTGCCAGCCGGTTGATCGGCGGCTTTGGCAGCCTCGCTCGCCGGCCCGGACACCGGTGCATCGACATTGACAACTGCCGCCTTGACGACGCCGGCAGCCGCTGCCGGCGCGGCACCATTGTCCGAGCGCGGCAGCGAGGGCGGTGGCGCAAGCGGCGCCGTCACAACACCGGAGGCCGGCGCGGCCGGTGCAGCGGGCGCCAGCGGCGTGGGCATCGAAGCGGTCGGCGTTTCTGGTGCAGCAGCGGGCGCAGGGGCCTCACCCGCCCGCGTCGGTGCAGGCTGGTCGCCGGCCGGCGCTTCCTTTTCGCCGGACTGCGCGCTCTGCGTTGCAGCGGTCTGCGTGGCGAGCCACGCCTTGAGCTTGTCCATGCCGGCCAGCGCGCCGCCAGCTACCAGTACCGCGAGGAGCACGCCAATGAGCCAGCGGCCACCCCCGCGACGTCTGGCGAAGCTCGGCTTGTCGGAAAACGACTCGCCCAGGCCACCCTCCGGTCGCAAGCCGATGTTGGCTACCGACGCCCGCGCATTCAGGCGGGTGAGTTGATCGTCGACGTCGACCTGCAATGCACGCGCGTAGGCGCGGATCAGCCCCTTGGCAAACGTCATGTCCGGCAAGGCTGCAAGATCTGCCGACTCCACCGCGTACAGCTTGGCAGGCGCCACCTTGAGGCGCGTCGCCAGGTCTTCGACCGTCTGGCGCTGGCGCTCGCGGCCAGCGCGCAGCCGCTCGGCAATCTCACGCAATGCCTCGTCACGCTCCGGTGATGCGGCAGGGGGATTCGAGGCAGGCGCCGTACCGTAAGAGAGATCGGCTGCACCTGCCGCGTCGCGTTCAGTCATCCCATGCTCCTCGTTCGAAAGCCGCCTCTTCGGGCGCATTGGGGAAGCGGCGCTGCAACTGCGCGCTCCATGCGTTCTGCTGCGAGATGTCACCGAGGCGGCGGGCGATGCGCGCGCCCAACCACAGGCTCTCGGCCGTCGGGTTGCCGCGGCCGTTGACGCGTTCGATGAACGGCATGGCGCGCGCGTATTCGCGGCGCTTGTAATAGAGCTGTGCCAACGTGAGGTTGGTCAGCGGATTGTTGGCGTCGATATAGGTGGCGCGCGTGAGGCTTTTCTCTGCGCCATCCAGATCGCCCTGTCGCATCTGGCAGACACCGAGGTTGGTCCATGGTTTGGCGGGGCTGCCCGCCGCGGGTGCCTCGATCGCCCGGCGAAGCATCGCCATGCCCTGCTCGGGCTTGCCGCCCTGCGAGCACAGGAACCACCCGTAGTTATTCAGCAAGTCGCCATCCTGGGGTGCGGCCGCCAACGCCCGTCGGAAACTGTCGTCGGCCAGCTCGTGTTGCCCCAGGTTCATGTAAGCCAGCGCCCGGATGTGATACGCGCCTGGCACGTTCGGATCGATGGCGATGGCGTTCTTGATTTCATCAAGTGCCGTCGCCGCCTGGCCCGCCTCGAGATATTGCGTCGCCAACTGCAGCCGGATCGCGGCACGCCGGCTGGTGTTATCGGTCTGATCGGAGAGCGTCTTGACGTCTTGCGTCTGGGCCGGCGGCGGCAATGCGCACCCGGCGGCTGCCAGCGTGAAGACCAGACTGACAGCAGTCGACCAACGCTTCATGCGGTACCCATACGTTGAGTGGAGTCGGCTCCGACCACGGGAACCGGGACGATCTTGCCGAACTTGCCGCGCTCCGCGAGGCGCGTACGGTCCTTAACCTCACCCGCCAGCTGACCGCAGGCGGCATCGATGTCGTCGCCACGTGTCTTGCGAATGGTGGTCACGATGCCGGCATCCAGCAGCACCTGGGCAAAGCGACGGATCTGCTCGTTGTTCGAACGCTTCAACCCGGACTCCGGGAACGGGTTGAACGGAATGAGGTTGAACTTGCACGGCACGTCGGCCACGACGCGCAGCAGTTCGCGGGCGTGCTCGACCGTGTCATTGACGCCGTCGAGCATGCAGTATTCGAAGGTGATGAAGTCGCGCGGCGCGAACTCGAGATAGCGCCGGCAGGCAGCCATCAGTTCGGCCAGCGGATACTTCTTGTTGAGCGGCACGAGCACGTCGCGCAGCGCGTCGTTGGACGCATGCAGCGACACAGCCAGCGCCACCGGCAAATCGCGTGACAGGCGATCCATCATCGGCACCACGCCGGACGTGGACACCGTCACCCGACGGCGCGAAAGGCCGTATGCATTGTCGTCGAGCATCAGCGACAGCGCCGGCACCACCGCGTCATAGTTCAGCAGCGGCTCGCCCATGCCCATCATCACGACGTTGGTGATGACACGGTCATCCTTGGGACCGCGGCCGAGCTGCTTGCGCATGGCAAATTCAGCCATCCAGAGCTGCCCGATGATCTCGCCCGTGGTGAGGTTGCGTGAAAACCCCTGCTTGCCGGTCGAACAGAACCGGCAGTTGACGGCGCACCCGGCCTGAGACGACACGCACAGTGTGCCGCGCGTCTCTTCCGGGATGTAGACCGTCTCGACGGCATTGCCCTGCCCCACGTCGACCAACCACTTGCGGGTGCCGTCCGACGAGAGGTGATCGGAAATGACCGCCGGCGCCTGGATGACGGCCCGGGTTGCCAACTTTTCGCGCAGCGACTTGGCGAGATCGGTCATCTCGGCAAAGTCAGACGCGCCGGACTGGTGAATCCAGCGCTGCAATTGCTTGGCGCGGAACGACTTCTCGCCCAGGCCCTCGCAGTACGCGAGAAGGCCCTGTGCGTCGAAATCGAGGAGATTCACCACATCGCTCATGAGTTGCAACCCAAAACCGCCAATCCAGTCTAGCGTTGACGCTTAGCGGCTGTAAATGTTCAGGCCCGGGAAGAAGAAAGCCACTTCCACGGCAGCCGTTTCAGCAGCGTCCGAGCCGTGCACGGCGTTGGCGTCAATGCTGTCGGCAAAATCGGCGCGGATCGTGCCCTTCTCAGCCTTCTTCGGGTCCGTTGCGCCCATCAGGTCGCGGTTCTTGGCAATGGCGTTTTCGCCTTCCAGCACCTGAACCATCACGGGGCCCGAGATCATGAAGTCGACCAGATCCTTGAAGAACGGACGCTCCTTGTGCACGGCGTAGAACTGCTCGGCTTCAGCGCGCGACAGGTGGACCATCTTGGCCGCGACGATCTTCAGGCCAGCGCCTTCGAAACGGGCATAGATCTGGCCGATGACGTTCTTGGCCACGGCGTCCGGCTTGATAATCGAGAGGGTGCGTTCGATCGCCATCAAAAACTCCAAAAAATGAAGGTGTTACATCAAAGATAAACGTTGGATTCTAGCACGCGAGCGGCAGGGTTGGATGGCAAACGGTGCAACCGTCCCTTGCCAGAGCAGCTTTCGCGAGAGCCTCGTTAATCACTCAAGCCGTCTGCGGTCGGGCGGGAGGGTGCAGGCTTAGCATCGCCTTACCGTGCGCCCAGAAAAGCACCTCCGCCGGCCGTCCTGCGACGTCAGGATCGCCCGAATGCTGGAACCGCGTGGCATGCTCTTTCCTCCAAGTAGGGACGATGCGGCTTGCAAAAGCTCACCTCGGATGCCACATTCGGTGCGTCGTCGCATTGTCTGCAATGTCATTTACCCAAGGAGTTCGCATGGACAACCAACTCAACACGTACGGTTTTGGCGCTTCCGGCACCGCCGGCGCGTTGGCCGTCCGCAACCGCGTGCTGCGCAATACCTATTGGCTGCTCGCACTTTCCATGATTCCCACCATCCTCGGTGCGTGGATCGGCGTCGCCACCGGTTTCAACCTGATGGGGCGTAACCCACTGATCGGCTTCGTCGTCTTCATGGCGGTGGCTTTCGGCTTCTTCTATGCGATCGAGCGCTTCAAGAACAGCGGCGTGGGCGTCGCCCTGCTGCTCGGCTTCACGTTCTTCATGGGGCTGATGCTCTCGCGCCTGATCGGCATGATCCTGGGCTTTTCGAACGGCGCGTCGCTGATCATGACGGCGTTTGGCGGCACGGCGATCATCTTTGGCGTGATGGCGACGGTGGCCACGGTCAGCAAACGCGACTTCTCGGGCCTGGGCAAGTGGCTGTTCATGGGCGTGCTGGTGCTGATCGTCGGTTCGGTGGCCAATATCTGGCTGCAGTTGCCGGCGATGATGCTGACGATCTCGGTGCTGGCCATTGCGATCTTCTCGGCCTACATCCTGTTTGACGTGCAGCGCATCGTGAACGGCGGCGAAACGAACTACGTCACCGCCACCCTGGCGATCTATCTGGACGTCTACAACATCTTCACGAACCTGCTGGCGATCCTCGGCATCTTCGGCGGCAATCGCGACTGAACCTCGTCGCAGTCAATAGCGAAAAAAAACCGGCGCCCGGTGCGCCGGTTTTTCTTTGTCCGTGCCTGGGGGTCAGCCCCGCTCGAATACAGCAATCGACTCCACGTGGGACGTGTGCGGGAACATGTTCACCACGCCCGCCCCCGCAAGCCGATAGCCGGCCTCGTGCACCAGCAAACCCGCATCGCGCGCCAAGGTGGACGGATTGCACGACACATAGACGATCCGCTTCGGCAGGAGGTCGGCCGCATCGGCGCCGCGTTGCGACAACTCGGCCAGCGCCTTGGACACCGCCAGCGCCCCCTCCCGAGGCGGGTCGATCAGCCAGCGATCAAACTTGCCCAGCGCAGCGATATCATCGGCCGTCACTTCGAACAGGTTGCGGCAGGCAAACGAGGTCTTCGCGTCCAAACCGTTGTGTTTGGCGTTGGCCAGAGCGCGGGTGGTCAGGGCTTCGCTGCCTTCGATGCCGATGACCTCGCGGGCGCGCGTGGCCATCGGGAGCGTGAAATTTCCGATCCCGCAGAAGAGGTCGAGCAGCCGATCCCCAGGCTGCGCGTCGAGCAGTTTCAACGCCCGCGACATCAGCACCCGGTTGATCTGGTGATTGACCTGCGTGAAATCCGTCGGCTTGAACGGCATCGTGATACCGAACTCCGGCAGCGTGTACGTCAGCGCGCGCTCCAGCGGATAGAACGGGTAGACCGTGTCAGGGCCCTTCGGCTGCAGCCAGAACTGGACGTTATGCCGGTCGGCAAAGGCACGCAGTTCGGCTTCGTCGGCGGACGTGAGTGGCTCCAGAACGCGCAGCACCAGCGCGGTCACATCCTGCCCGACCGCCAGCTCGATCTGGGGCATGCGCTGGACGATGGACAAGCGCCCCACCAGTTCGCGCAACGGCACCAGCAGCGCCGAGACGTGCGGCGGCAGAATCTCGCACGACGTCATGTCAGCCACATAGCTGCTCTTGCGCTCATGAAACCCCACCAGCACGCCGCCTTTGGCGGCAACGTGGCGCACCGTCAGACGCGCACGATAGCGATAGCCCCAATCCGGTCCGGCAATCGGCCGGAAGACAACGTCCGGACGCAGCTTGGCCAGGTGCCACAGATCGTCCTCAAGCACGCGCTGTTTGATGGCGACCTGCGCGCGCGCGTCCAGATGCTGCATCGAGCAACCGCCGCACACGCCAAAGAACTGGCATTGCGGCGTCACGCGCGTCGCCGATGCGCGCAGAATGCTCACCACGCTCGCCTGCTCGTACGACGGCTTCACGCGATGGCTGCGGTACGTTACCTGCTCGCCCGGCAGCGCGCCCTCTACGAACACGACCTTGCCGGGCGTGCCGTCTTCATTGGCCAGACGTCCGATGCCCCGCGCCTCGTTGTCCAGCGAGACGACGTCCAGCGGGCCAGCCACCGGCATATCGGGCTTCCTTCGGCCACGCGGCGCCTTGGCGGGCGCCCCGGTTGTCGGATCAGGAGACGAAGGCGTGACGTTGGGTGCAGCTTGAGACACGGGCGAGCCTGGGCGGATAAAAGGACAAGGGCGGCATTGTAAGACACCGGAGGACACCATGAGCACCGTCATCCTGACGTGGAACATCCAGTGGGGCCGCGGCGTGGACGGGCATGTCGATCTTGCGCGCCAGTTGGACGAGGCTCACCGCATGAGCCGCTTTGACGTCCTATGCCTGCAGGAACTGACATCCGGGTTCACCGCCCTGCCCGGCCAGCCGGGTCCGGATCAATGGGGCGAGCTCACGGATGCGTTGGGCAGGGAGTACAGCGTCATCGGCGGCTTCGCCCTGGAGCGGCACGACGGCCAGCACGTGCAACGCTTCGGCAACGCGATCGCTTCCCGCCTGCCGGTGCTCCACGTCGTCCGGCACGCGCTGCCTTGCCCGCCCGACGCTACGCCGTTCATGCCCCGCATGGCCATCGAGACGATCCTGCTAGCACCTTTCGGTCCGTTGCGCATCGTGACTACGCACCTGGAGTACTACTCCGAGCTTCAGCGCCTGGCACAGGTTGATGCGTTGCGCGCCGTTCACGCCGAGGGCTGCGCGCGCGCAAGCGAGGCGCAGCAGCTCGGCCCCGAGTCGGCCATCGGCCCGTTCCGCCCGCTGGCACAAACCATGTCGACCGTCATCTGCGGCGATTTCAACTGCAAACCGGATTCCACCCCCAAGCGGCTCGCCACCGTGCCGCTCACACAAGCGCCAGCGTTGCATGACGCCTGGGAAATTGCCCATGGCGCGACACCGCAACCGCCCACCTTCGGCGTCTACGATCGCACCGGCTGGACGGAACCGGCCTACGCATGCGATTTCATGCTGATCAGCGACCCGCTGAAGGCGCGCGTGCTGCGCGTTGAGGTCAATAGCGCCACACAGGCATCAGACCACCAGCCGATGCTGCTGGAGCTGCGAAACGATTGAGGGAGAGAGAGGCGGTCTTACAGCACCGCGTCCTTGCGCACGCCCTGCGAGGCGAAGTGGCGCTTGAGCTTGACCAGCGCTTCTTGCTGGATCTGGCGCACGCGTTCGCGGGTCAGCCCCATTTCAGCGGCGAGCTCTTCCAGCGTGGCGGGCTCGATATGGTTCAGGCCGAAGCGGCGCTCCACCACATAGCGATGCTTGTCAGAGAGGCGAGCCAGCCACGACTTCATCAGCTGCGACAACTCGCGATGCGCGACTTCCTGGTCCGGCGACGCGCCGTGTTCGTCCGACAGAAAGTCGAGCAGGCTGGTGCCAGGATCGAGGTCAAACGGCGTATCCAGCGAAGTCGTGTGCTCGTTGAGGGACAGCACATCCTGGACTTCTTCCGTCGTCTTGCCGAGCAGGTGGGCGATATCTTCAAGGCTCGCGTCGCGGCCGTCGATCCCGCCCTTCTCAAGATGGCGCTTGGCGCGCAGCACCTGGTTGAGTTCGCGGATCACGTGCACCGGCAAGCGGACGGTGCGCGCCTGGTTCATGATCGCGCGCTCGATGCTCTGGCGGATCCACCATGTCGCGTAGGTCGAAAAGCGGAAACCGCGTTCCGGATCGAACTTCTCGATGGCATGCATCAAGCCGAGGTTGCCCTCTTCGATCAGGTCGAGAAGCGGAACGCCGCGGTTCAGATAACCCTTTGCAATGCTCACGACCAAGCGCAGATTGCGCTCGATCATGACCTGGCGGGCGGTGAACTCGCCAGCCTTGGCCAGCGTCGAGAAATGCAGTTCCTCGGCCGGCGTCAGCAGCGGCTTGATGCTGATGCGATTCAGGTAGTGCTGGACCGTGTCAGCAGCCAGCTCTGCCTGCAGCACCTTGCGGAAATCCTCTTCCGGCGCCGCCTCCTCGGCTTCGCCAGACTCTTCCTCGTCTTCCTCGGGCTCGTCGATGCTGTCGGACACATCGGCAAGGTCGGCCGATTCAGCGCTAGGCGCCTCGTCGACCAGCGTCTCGGCGACTTCAATGTCTTCCGTCGGAGGTTGCGCCGCACCGCGAGCACGCCGCCCCCCGCGCCCGTTACGGGTGCTTTGGCCCTCTACAGCATCGACGTTTTCATCGACGGGGGTGGCGGGCGTGGCGGCTTTCTGGCGCGGCATGCATTCCTCTATTGAGGCGGAAGGAAACGCATCGGATCGACCGGCTTGCCGTTGCGGCGCACTTCAAAGTGAAGCTTCACGCGGTCCGCATCGGTACTGCCCATTTCAGCGATCTTCTGCCCTTTCTTGACCGTGGATTGCTCGGTGACCAGAACCTTGTCGTTGTTGCCGTAGGCGGTCAGGAACGTGTCGTTGTGTTTGATGATGACAAGATTCCCGTACCCACGCAAGGGTCCAACGTGGATCACTTTTCCGTCGCCGGCAGCGAGCACCGGATCACCCCGCTTGCCGCCGATGTCGATGCCCTTGTTGGCCTTGTCGTCGAAGCGGTTGACGAGCGAACCGTGCGCCGGCCATACCAATGCGATGGGGCTGTCGCTTGCCCCGGCAGCAGGCGGGCTCGACGTGGCCGGCGGTGGCGTGACCGGGCCCGAGTCGCTCGGTTGCGTGGTCGTGGTACCCGGGCGGACCGGCGTGACCACGGCGCCCGTGCTGCTCACGTCGGCATTGGGCGGCACCACGCGAATCAGCTGATCGACCTCGATCTGGTTGGGATTCGCGATGTTGTTCCATGCGACAAGATCGCGCGGGGCCTGGCCATTGCGCAGGGCGATGCTGTACAGCGTGTCGCCGCGTTTGACGCGGTAGTAGCCGGGAGGCGGCGGCTCCTGCGATGCGGCGCCGCTGGTGCCGGCACGCGAAGTGCGGTCGAGGACAGGGGCTTGATTGCCGGAGGATGCGCAAGCCGCCAGCAGTGCGGCCGACACCATCGCCACAGCGAGCCGGCCGGCGCGTGCGGGGCTTGGACGGTTCATGGAGCTCCGGGAAGTGAACATGCTAAACAGTTCCTGATTTTAACGGGACAAAGAAAACGCCTTCAAGCGCGGTACTGTGAAACTGGAAGCGGCTGCGGCGCTCGATGAGTATGAGTTGCTGCGCGGGGCCGCCATTGCGCTCAGTTGCCACCGGCGCGATCAGGCGGCCGCCGACAGCGAGCTGGTCGAGCAGCGCCTGCGGCACCTCCAACCCCGCCGCGGCCAGGATGATGGCGTCAAACGGCGCGGCCTTCGGCAGCCCCAGCATGCCGTCGCCGTAGTGCAGACGGATGTTTGGCACGCGGAGTGGCCGCAAGTTCGCTTTGGCTTTTTCGTGCAGCGGTCGGACGCGTTCGATCGAGTAGACCTCGTCGGCCAACTGCGCGAGCACCGCGGCCTGATAACCGCAGCCGGTTCCGACTTCGAGCACCCGTGCCAGCGGTGCGCCGCCGCGCCGGGGCCGCTCGCGCACCAGCAGCTCAATCATCCGGCCGACCACCGAAGGCTTCGAGATCGTTTGCTGATGCCCGATCGGCAAGGCGGAATCCTCATACGCCTGAGACGCCAGACCGGCATCGACGAACAGGTGCCGGGGCACCGTGCCGATGGCGGCAAGCACGCGTGCATCGGTCACGCCGCCGGCACGAACGCGGCCGACCAGCGCCTGCCGCGCGCGATCCGACGCCATCCCCCCCGCCGCTGCATTCGCGGCTTGAGTGCGCGCCTGCACCGCACTGGCGGCGACCGCACCGACCACCGCATCCACGCCCGCCACGCGTTGGGGCGCAGGCGACGGTGCCTGCGGCGCCCGCTCGGCCGACACCGTACGTGCCGGCGCCGGTCGCGATCCGGCATTCGACATGGCGCTCACGCCGGAGGAGATCCGCGTCTCGCGCTGACGGCCCGCAGGCTTGCGTTCGACGACGGCGTCGAGCGTCAACGGAAAGCGCCGATCACGCGGGCGTTCAGACATGGGGCTCCGTCTCTCTCAGGGCGTCTGCCAGCGGCGCACGCTGCGCAGCTGCGCCGTATCGGTCAGATCGAGCTGCAGCGGCGTCAACGAAACGAACCCGTGGGCAACGGCATGGAAATCGGTGCCTTCGCTGGCATCCTTGGCGTCGCCGGCGGCGCCCACCCAGTAAATGGGCTCACCGCGCGGGTTGGCTTGCCGGATCACCGGCTGCGACTGGTGCCGCTTGCCCAGGCGCGTCGCGCGCCAGCCTGCCAGCTCGCCGTACGGTACGTTGGGAATGTTGACATTGAGCAGGACCGATCCCTCCAGCGGGTCGGAGAGATATCGCTCGACGACTTCACGCGCGACGCGCTCGGCGGCATCGAGATGTGTCCATCCCTTGTCGACCTGCGAAAACGCGATCGACGGGATGCCAAACAGATAACCCTCGATGGCGGCCGCGACGGTGCCGGAGTACAGCACGTCTTCGCCCATGTTCTGGCCCTGGTTGATGCCGGACACCACCAGGTCGGGCTTCTCTTCGATCATGCCGGTGAGCGCGATGTGCACGCAGTCCGTCGGCGTGCCGTTGACGAAGCGGAAG
>OFCW01000025.1_pt1 | contig 69794 bp, 55 predicted proteins | sample 1520951 | NCBI WGS metagenome assembly OFCW01 (sample SAMEA4349680, study PRJEB24078) | microbial mat metagenome | biome: Terrestrial Biome; feature: Habitat; material: Microbial Mat | place: India | collected 2012-06-12 | depth 10 m | reverse complement strand
CTTTCTTTGGCAAGACAAAGAAAGTGACTCAGCCCCGGCAGGGGATGAAACAAGGGATGCACCACAAACAACAAAACCAACGCGCCCCTCACTCCCTCCCCCACTCCCGCACATACACAGGCGTCCCCACAGGCGCAGCCTCCACCACCGGCGCCAACGGCACCAACGCCATCGGCAACACCCCCGCCCACACGGGCAACGCCAGATCCTCCACCTCGTCCTTCGGCCCGCCCGTACGCACCTTGCAGGCCGCTTCGTCCAGCGAGATACGCAACACGGTCGTAGCCGCAAGCTCCTTGGCGTTGCCGGCACGCGCTTCCTGCGAGCGCCCCGGCGCAAGAAATTCCATGAAGGCATTCAGCACGGCAGGCTTCTGCTCGTCAGGCACCACCTCGAACGCGCCGTAGACCACCGCCGAGCGGTAGTTCATCGAATGGTTGAATGCGGACCGTGCCAGCACCAGCCCGTCCAGGTGCGTCACCGTCACGCACACCTGCGCGCCGCCGGCGGCGAGCCTGAGCATGCGGCTGCCGTTGGAGCCGTGGACGTAAAGATGATCGCCCTCGCGCCAGCAGGCGGTGGGGATGCAATGCACGCCATGCTCGTCCGCGAACGCGATGTGGCAGACGTACGCCGCGTCCAGGATGGCATGCAGGGTGGTGCGGTCGTAGTGGCCGCGGTGGGCGACACGGCGCACGCGCGTGCGTGCGGTCGGTGCGGTGGCTTCGTTCGTCATGGCAGGGCTGTCGGTCATGCATTGGTCTGCCGACGATAGAAAAAGCGTGGCACCATGCGTAGACCCACCTGAACGCACATTCCTGGAGCCACGATGGATTACGGCGTCCTGCTGTCGAACTACGAGCGCACAGCCGCGCGCGGCAACGGCGAGGGTGCCCGCATGTCGCAGCAGCATCGCCTGTATGCGTGCCTGCGCGCGGCCATCCTGAGCGGGCAGATCGAAGAAGGCACGCGCCTGGCGCCCTCGCGCACGCTGGCCGAAGAACTCGGTATCGCCCGCAATTCGGTGCTGTATGCCTACGAGCAATTGGCCGCGGAGGGCTTTGTGCTGACCCGGCGGCAGGGCACGGTGGTCGCTCGCGTGGGGTTGCAGCAACCGCCCGTGCAGGCGACCGAGATGTCGCCCGTGCTGTCGAACCGCGTGCGCGAGCTCGAGCGCCCGCGCGGCGGCATGGATGACCCCCTGCCATTCCTGCCTGGCACGCCGGCGCTCGATGAATTTCCGCTCGCGCAGTGGCGGCGCTGCATCGAGCGCGGCTGGCGTCGTATCGGGCCTGGCCAGATGGGCTACGGCCCGGTGGAAGGCAACGTGGCGCTGCGGCAGGCGGTGGCGGAATACCTGCGTGTTTCGCGCGGCGTGCGGTGCGACGCGGCGCAGGTGTTCATCACCGACGGCACGCAGAACAGCCTGGACCTGTGCGGACGCACGCTGGCCGATGCGGGCGACACCGCCTGGATCGAGAACCCCGGCTACTACGGGGCACGTGCCGCCCTGCAGGCCGCCGATCTGCGGCTGGTGCCGATCGGTGTGGACGCCGACGGCCTTGCCCCGCACGAGGGCGACTGGCGCCGCACGCCCCCGAAGCTCATCTACATCACGCCGTCGCACCAGTACCCGCTGGGCGCCGTGATGAGCCTGGAGCGGCGCCTTGCGCTCATCCAGCATGCCCGCGCGGCCGGCGCGTGGATCATCGAAGACGATTACGACAGCGAATTCCGCCACACGGGCGCACCGCTGTCCGCCGTCCAGGGCCTCACCGCCGATGCCCCCGTCATCTACCTCGGCACGTTCAGCAAGATGCTGTTCCCAGCGCTTCGGCTCGGCTACATGGTGGTGCCGCCAGCCCTCGTGCCCGCGCTGCAGAAGACAGCGGGTGCGCTGATGCTGCGCGGGCGCGTGGCCGACCAGCTGGCGCTGGCTGAATTCATCGAGGCCGGGCATTTCACGCGGCACCTGCGGCGCATGCGCCGCTTGTACGGCGAGCGCCGCGACGCGCTGCAGGCGGCCATCGAGCGCCATCTGCAAGGCATCGTGACGGTGTCGGGCGGTGCGGGCGGCATGCACCTGTCCGCACGGCTCGATGCGCCCGTGGCCGACACCGACGTCAGCCGCGCCGCGCGCGAACGCGGCATGGTGCTGCGGCCGCTGTCGCGCTTCTGTCTGCCCGGCACGTTCAGTCCGCAGTACAACGGCCTGGTGCTCGGCTACGGCAATGTGCCTGCCGCGGCGATGGACGGCCTGGTCCTGCGCATGCGCGACGTGATTGAACAGGTCGCCGCCGTCCGATCCGATGCGGCGATGAGGCGCTGAAGGCCGGGGTATCCGGCAGAACGGCGGCAACCACATCGTCCAGGCAGACGCGGCTTGTCGGCGCGCTTCGCCGTGCACGGCGCTTGTCGCGTCAGGCGTTGCATGCGCTGCAACATCGGCGTGGCTGCCCCGTCCAATGCGCCACTTCTGTGCCGAAAACGCCGCAACCTCGGGAAAACCCGCCCCCGTTCTTGCTGCGTTGCACGGTGTTGCGCGTGTCACGCAGTGCTACGATGCCCAGACCCACGGCTGTCCTCCGGTTTCCACAAGAAACGGCGGGGGCGGCATCAAAAGAGACCTGCTGCTGGTGATCCCGGCACACCCACACGGAGCACGCATGAATGCCCCTCTGAACGACGCGCTACGCCGCGCGCTCGAAACCGTTTCCCTGGACGACAAGTACACGCTCGAGCGTGGCCGCATTTACATCAGCGGCACGCAGGCACTGGTGCGTCTGCCGATGCTGCAGCAGGAGCGCGACCGCGCCGCTGGGCTGAACACGGCGGGCTTCATCTCCGGCTACCGCGGCTCGCCGCTGGGTGCGCTGGACCAGGCCTTGTGGAAGGCCAAGAAGCATCTGGCCGCGCACAACATCGTCTTCCAGGCGGGGCTCAACGAAGACCTGGCCGCCACGGCGGTCTGGGGCTCGCAGCAGGTGAATCTGTATCCGAATGCCAAGTTCAGCGGCGTGTTCGGCATGTGGTACGGCAAGGGGCCGGGCGTCGACCGGACGATCGACGTGTTCAAGCATGCCAACTCGGCCGGCTCGTCCGCGCATGGCGGCGTGCTGGTGCTGGCAGGCGATGACCACGCCGCCAAGTCGTCCACGCTGGCGCACCAGTCCGAGCACGTCTTCAAGGCGGCCGGCATTCCGGTGCTGTATCCGTCGAACGTGCAGGAGTACCTCGACTACGGCCTGCACGGCTGGGCGATGAGCCGGTACTCCGGCCTGTGGGTGGCCATGAAGTGCGTGACGGATGTGGTGGAATCGTCCGCCTCGGTGGATGTGGATCCGCACCGTGCGCAGATCCTCCTGCCCGAAGACTTCGTCATGCCCCAGGGCGGCCTGAACATCCGCTGGCCCGATCCGCCGCTGGTGCAGGAAGCGCGGCTGCTCGACTACAAGTGGTACGCCGGCCTCGCCTACGTGCGCGCCAACAAGCTCGACCGCGTGGTGCTCGATTCGCCGCAGGCCCGCTTCGGCATCATGACCGCCGGCAAGGCGTACCTGGACGTGCGCCAGGCGCTGGTCGATCTCGGCCTCGATGAGGACACCTGCCGCCGCATCGGCATCCGCCTGTACAAGGTCGGCTGCGTGTGGCCGCTCGAGGCCCAGGGCGCTCGCGCCTTTGCCGAAGGCCTGCAGGAAATCCTGGTGGTGGAAGAGAAGCGCCAGATCCTCGAATACCAACTCAAGGAAGAGTTGTACAACTACCGCGACGACGTGCGTCCGCGCGTGTACGGCAAGTTTGACGAGCGCGACAACGCGGGCGGCGAATGGTCGGTGCCGATGGCCAACTGGCTGCTGCCCGCGCATTACGAACTGTCGCCGGCACTCATCGCGCGCGCCATCGCCACGCGCCTGGAGAAGTTCGAGCTGCCCTCGGACGTGCGCGCCCGCATTGCCGCGCGCATCGCCATCATCGACGCCAAGGAGAAGGCGCTCGCCAAGCCGCGCATCACCGCCGAGCGCAAGCCGTGGTTCTGCTCGGGCTGCCCGCACAACACGTCGACCAACGTGCCGGAAGGCTCGCGCGCGCTGGCCGGCATCGGCTGCCACTACATGACCGTGTGGATGGACCGCCGCACCGACACCTTCAGCCAGATGGGCGGCGAAGGTGTGGCGTGGATCGGCCAGATGCCGTTCTCGGGCGACCAGCACGTGTTCGCCAACCTCGGCGACGGCACGTACTACCACTCGGGCCTGCTGGCGATCCGCGCGTCGATTGCAGCCAAGGTGAACATCACCTACAAGATCCTCTACAACGACGCCGTGGCCATGACGGGCGGGCAGCCGGTCGACGGCCCGCTTTCCGTCCCGCAGATCGCCGCGCAGGTCTACGCCGAAGGCACGTCGCGCATCGTCATCGTCACGGACGAGCCGGAGAAGTACAACGCCGCCATCAAGCTCCCGGAAGGCGTAACGGTGCATCACCGCGATCGCCTCGATGCCATCCAGCGCGAGCTGCGCGAGGTGCCGGGCACCAGCGTGCTGATCTACGACCAGACCTGCGCGACCGAGAAGCGCCGTCGCCGCAAGCGCGGCACGATGGCCGATCCGGCACGCCGGGCGTTCATCAACGACGCCGTGTGCGAAGGCTGCGGCGATTGCTCGGTCAAGTCGAACTGCCTGTCGGTCGAGCCGCTGGAAACGGAGCTGGGCACGAAGCGCAAGATCAACCAGTCGTCGTGCAACAAGGACTTTTCGTGCGTGAACGGCTTCTGCCCGAGCTTCGTGACGGCAGAAGGCGCGCAGGTGCGCAAGCCGGAGTCGCACGGCGTGTCGATGGACGGCCTGCCGCTGCTGCCGCATCCTGAGCTGCCGGCCATCCACCGCGCGTATGGCGTGCTGGTGACCGGCGTCGGCGGCACAGGCGTGGTGACGATCGGCGGCCTGCTCGGCATGGCCGCGCACATCGAAGGCAAGGGCGTGACCGTGCTCGACATGGCGGGCCTGGCGCAGAAAGGCGGCGCGGTGCTCTCGCATGTGCAGATCGGCGAGCGCCCCGATTCGATCCACGCCACGCGCATCGCCATGGGCGAGGCGGACCTCGTGATCGGCTGCGACGCGATTGTCTCGGCGTCGGACGAAGTGCTGTCGAAGGTGCAGCACGGCCGGACGCGCGCCATCATCAACAGCACCGCATCGCCCACGGCCGACTTCATCAAGAACCCGAACTGGCGCTTCCCGGGCAGCTCGGCCGAGGCGGACATCCGCGCGGCCGTCGGCGATGCCTGCGCATTTGAAGACGCCAACACGCTGGCCGTGCGCCTGCTGGGCGATGCCATCTTCACCAACCCGCTGGTGCTGGGCTTTGCCTGGCAGAAGGGCTGGGTTCCGCTGACGCACGACGCGCTCATCCGCGCGATCGAACTCAACGGCGTCGCCGTCGAGAAGAACAAGACCGCGTTCGAATGGGGCCGCCACCTCGCGCAAGACCGCGAGGCGGTGCTCAAGCTGGCAGGCGACGCACCGCGTGCCAAGGCCGACGTCATCGCCCTGCCCTCGCTCGACACGCTGATCGCCCGCCGCGTCGATCTGCTGACCGCATACCAGAACGCCGCGTATGCCGCTGAATTCCGCGCGGTGGTCGAGCGCGTGCGTGCAGCAGAGGCCGCCGTGGTGGGGGCCGGCCAGCCGCTGGCGCTCACGGAAGCGGTGGTGCGCAACCTGTCGAAGCTGATGGCGTACAAGGACGAATACGAAGTCGCCCGTCTGTACACCGATCCGGCCTTCCTCGACAAGCTGCGCGCGCAGTTCGAAGGCGAACCCGGCCGCGACTACCAGCTCAACTTCTGGCTCGCGCCGCCCATGACGGCCAAGCGTGACGAGAAGGGCCACCTGGTCAAGCAACGCTTTGGCCCGAACACGATGCGCATCTTCAAGCTGCTCGCCAAGCTCAAGGGCCTGCGCGGCACGGCGCTCGACATCTTCGGCAAGACCGAAGAACGCCGCACCGAGCGCGCGCTGATCGGCGAATACCGCGCGCTGGTCGATGAACTGGTGCAGGGCCTGACGGCGCAAAAGCTGGCCCAAGCCGTGGAACTGGCTCGTCTGCCGGAGGACATCCGCGGCTTCGGCCATGTGAAGGAGGCCAACCTGGCTGCGGCGCGCATCCGCTGGAACAAGCTGCTGGCCCAGTGGCGCGATCCGGCGGCGGCACAGCAGGCGGCCTGATCGGCGCTAAGCGTTCGGCATCGCCAATAAAAAACGGAGGCTTCGGCCTCCGTTTTTCTTGATGCGTCGGCTTCGTCAGCCCGGCACGATCTGCTGCGCGTAGTCGTACAGATCCTGCAGGATGCCCTGCGCACGCGTGTCGCCGTTCTCTGCCGCTTCCGCGCCCAACTGTTGAAGCCGCTCGCCGAACATTTCGAAGGTCATGTAGCCGTCACGGCCTTCGAACAGCCGCTCGGCGCGCAACTGCTCCCACTGCTCGTATTCCTCCTCGTTCAGCGTGTCAGGGAAGTTGCGTGCGCGGTAATGGAACAGCAGTTCGGGCAGGCGCGCGTCGGCAAACTCCGCATGCAGGCGCGCGAGCTGTTCGCCGCTGAGCGTGCGCAGCTCGTTGAGCAGGCGGCGGTCGTCGTTGCCGACGAATCCGCCGTAGAGGTTCTGGTCGACGTCTTCGATCGGCTCCAGTTCGCGGGCGTACACCTGACGCCAGGTTTCGCGCATGTCCGGCGCGGCTTGCGCGATGGCGGCGTGGCGTTCGATCGTGGCGAAGTCGATGCCCCAGCGTTCTGCCTGCGCGGGCTGCAGCGTCTTCATGTTGCTGATGACGATGGGCGACTTGTTGATATGGATCGACTTGATCGGCAGTCGCGTGGTGCCTTCGGCCAGATCGGCCGTGCGCGTGAACATGCGCTCGCGGATCGTCGCCACATCCATGTGGAACAGCTCGGACGGGTCGAACGCCAGATCCCAGACGATCAGTTCGTTCTTGTTGGTCGGATGCCCACCCAGCGGCCACACCACCGCCATGCAGCCGCGCTCCACGCCATACATGCCGGAGATGTGCAGCAACGGCCGCGGCGCATCGCCAATCTCGGCCACCACGCGGTCTTTCTTGCGCAGCGCCAGGCAGAAATCGAACAGGCGCGGCTGCGCATTGCGAATCAGGCGCGCCAGCGCAATCGTCGCGCGCACGTCGGACACCGCATCGTGCGCCGCCTCGTGCACCAGGCCGTTGGCCTTGGACAGATGCTCCAGCTTGAAACTCGGCCGGCCGTCTTCGTGCGTCGGCCATTGAATGCCTTCCGGGCGCAGGGCCCACGTCGTGCGGACCACATCGAGCAGATCCCAGCGTCCGCAGTCGTTCTGCCACTCGCGCGCGTACGGGTCGATCAGGTTGCGCCAGAACAGGTGGCGCGTCACCTCATCGTCGAAACGGATGGTGTTGTAGCCGACGCCGATGGTGCCGGGCGTGCCGAGTTCGCGCTCGATGGCCTGGGCGAAACGGTATTCCGGAATGCCTTGCCGGGCGCATTGCTGTGGCGTGATGCCGGTGATGAGGCACGACACCGGATCGGGCAGCCAGTCGTTGGACGGCTGGCAGAACAGTTCGACCGGCTCGCCGATCTCGTTCAGCTCGGCATCGGTGCGGATGCCGGCAAACTGCGCGGGGCGATCACGGCGCGGCACGGCGCCGAACGTTTCGTAGTCGTGCCAGAGAAAGGTGGGAGTGACGGGCAAGGCAGCGGCTCGCTGGAAAACACTGAAGATGCCGGCATGTTAACAGTGTTGCCCATCCCGCTCGCCCTCCTTGGCGGTTGACTCACATCAACCCGCATCGGGCAGGCGTCGACCAGACTGGTATCTCCCCCAACCCGGAGATGTCTCATGGCCCAGTCGATGAAAGCCGCGGTAGTCCATGCGTTTGGCGAACCCTTGCGCATTGAGGAAGTGCCGGTTCCGACACCTGGGCGCGGGCAGATTCTTGTCAAGATCGCGGCCTCGGGCGTCTGCCATACAGACTTGCACGCCGCCGAGGGCGACTGGCCCGTCAAGCCCAGCCTGCCGTTCATCCCCGGGCACGAAGGCGTGGGTTATGTGGCAGCCGTGGGCGAAGGCGTAACCGCCGTCAAGGAAGGCGACCGCGTGGGTGTGCCCTGGCTCTACACCGCCTGCGGCCACTGCGAGCACTGCCTGAGTGGCTGGGAAACCCTCTGCCACGAGCAGCAGAACACCGGCTACTCCGTCAACGGCGGCTATGCCGAATACGTACTGGCCGACCCGAACTACGTCGGCCACCTGCCCGCGCAGGTCAGTTTCGAAGAGATCGCACCGATCCTCTGCGCGGGCGTGACGGTCTACAAGGGCATCCGCATGACGGATACGCGCCCCGGCCAGTGGATCGCCATTTCCGGCATTGGCGGGCTGGGACACGTGGCGGTGCAATACGCGATTGCGATGGGCCTGCACGTGGTGGCCGTCGACGTCGCGCCCGACAAGCTGGCGCTGGCACGCGAGCTGGGGGCCAAGCTCGTCGTCGATGCCTCGCAGCAAGACCCGGCGGCCGTGATCCAGAAAGAGATCGGCGGTGTGCACGGCGTGCTGGTGACGGCGGTGTCACGCAGCGCCTTTGCGCAAGCGTTGGGCATGGTGCGGCGCGGCGGGACGATCTCGCTCAACGGGCTGCCGCCGGGCGATTTTCCGCTGCCGATCTTCTCCACGGTGCTCAACGGCATCACCGTGCGGGGCTCGATTGTGGGCACGCGGCGCGACTTGCAGGAGTCGCTGCAGTTTGCCGCCGAGGGGTTGGTACGCGCCCACATTCACCGCGACAAGCTCGACAACATCAACCAGGCGTTCGCCGATCTGAAGGCCGGCAAGGTAGATGGCCGCATCGTCCTGACGCTCTGAGCGCCGCCACCCGGCGGTGCGAGTAAGCTGCAGGCATCACGTCCGCTTGCCCCACCGCCATGCGCATTCTCTTTTTCAGCAGCCACCGTTACGACGAAGACAGCTTCCGCGCCTCACTCGCGCGTGGCGGCCACGGCTTCGACCTCGTCTTCCAGCGCGCGCACCTCGACGCGCAGACGGCATCCCTCGCGGCCGGCTTTGAAGTGGTATGCCCGTTCGTGAATGATTGCCTCGATGCGGAAGTGCTCGAGGCGCTGGCAGCGGGCGGCACGCAGCTGATCGCGCTGCGCTCGGCGGGCTTCAACCATGTCGACCTGGCGGCCGCACAGCGTCTGGGGCTGACGGTGGTGCGCGTGCCGGCGTATTCGCCGCACGCGGTGGCCGAACACGCGGTGGGCATGATCCTCACGCTGAACCGGCGGCTGCACCGCGCCTGCAATCGCACGCGCGAAGGCGATTTCTCGCTGGACGGATTGCTGGGGTTCGACCTGGCCGGCAAGACTGTCGGCGTCGTCGGCACGGGGCAGATCGGCCAGGTGTTCGCGCGCATCATGGCGGGTTTCGGCTGTCACGTGCTGGCATTCGATCCGTTTCCGCAAGCGGCGCTGACGGCGCTGGACGTGCGCTACGTGCCGCTGCCGGAATTGCTGGCGCAGGCCGATATCGTCAGCCTGCATTGCCCGCTCAACGCCGGCACACACCACCTCATCGACGCCAGCGCGCTCGCCAGCATGAAGCCGGGCGCCATGCTCATCAACACGAGCCGCGGCGGGCTGGTGGACAGCCCCGCCCTGATCGACGCGCTCAAGAGCGGCCAGCTCGGCCACCTTGGGCTCGACGTCTACGAAGAAGAGGCCGATCTGTTCTTCGAAGACCGCTCCGCCGACGTGCTGCAGGACGACGTGCTGGCGCGCCTGCTGAGCTTTCCCAACGTCATCGTCACCGCGCATCAGGCGTTCTTTACGCGCGAGGCGCTGGCGGGCATTGCCGACACAACGCTTGCCAACGTGGCGGCGTGGGCGGCCGGCGCGCCCGTCAATGTGGTGAGGTCCTAGCCCGGCACGTCACACTGCCGCGGCTTTCGGCTGCGACAGTTCGCTCTCGCCTTCCTTCACGTAGATGGAGTTGCGTGGCTTGGCCAGCACGCGCCGCACCATCGGCTCGAAGAACGACAGCGGCAGGTTGTCGTAGTCGGGCATGAAGGCGGCGGCGTCGTATTTGGCGCAGAACTCGGCGGTGCGCTCGAACAGCTCGGGCTGGTTGCGGTACTGCTCGCGCAGGTTGCGGTCGAGTCCGAGATGGTGGAAGAAGTAGTAGCCCTGGAAGATGCCGTGCTTCTCGACCATCCACAGGTTTTCCGGGCTCACGAACGGCTTGAGGATGGCCGCGGCGATGTCCGGGTGGTTGAAGCTGCCCAGCGTGTCGCCAATGTCGTGCAACAGCGCACAGACGACGTATTCCTCGTCGCGGCCGTCTCGGTGGGCGAGCGTGGCGGTTTGCAGGGAATGCGCGAGACGGTCGATCGGGAAGCCGCCGCAATCGCCGTCGAGCAGCTTCAGGTGCGCGAGCACCCGGTCGGGCAGCGCGCGGGCATAGGGCATGAACTCGGCCGAGATGGCGGCCCAGTCTTCGCGCGTGCCGTGCTCCATATGGGAAAACGTCGCGCGCGCGGCGGTGTGTTGGGGATCGGTCATTGGGGTGTCTCCTTCGTCGCCGGAATGGTCGCGTCGGGTACCGCGTCGTATGGACGGCGTTTGCGCGGCTGAAGGGCCATTCTGTGCCCGGCGCTTGCACGCAGACTGTCAAGCGCTTGACAATGGGCCGGTCGCCCATCGCTGCACCATGCCGCCATGCCTGCAGACGTCTCCCATACCGCTCCGGCGCCGACGCCCGCCCAACTGGCCCAGGGCTGGCTGCGCGATGCGCCGGCCGAACTGCTGGCCGAGATCGCCCCCACCACCCGGCTCGTCACCTACCCCGACGGCGAATGCATCCACCCGCACGGCGGGCCGGCGCAGGGCATGTTCCTGATCGTGCGCGGCCGCGTGCGCATCAGCCGCACGACCGGCGGCGGCAGCGAACTCGTCTACGGCGTGCTGCGCGCCGGCGAATGGTTTGGCGAGATCGCCCTCATCGACGGCGGCGGCCGCACCCACAGCGCGCACGCCCAGGGGCCGACCACGCTGATCCTGCTCGGCAGCGCGGCATTTGCGCGGGTGGTATCCGTCTACCCGGCCGCCATGTGGGCGCTGATGCAGCAGCTCTGCCAGCGCATCCGCCTGATCTTCGACGAGTTCGAGCGCGCCAGCGAGATGCCGGCCGATGCGCGCCTGGCCCAGCGCCTGCTGCAGCTCGCCCGGGCGGGCGACGGCCGCACCGTAGCCGCCAGCAACGAAGAACTGGGGCGCATGCTGGCACGCTCGCGGCAGACGATCTCGAAGTACCTGCAGGCATGGCAGCGTGCCGGATGGGTGCGGTGCCACTACCGGACGGTCGAGCTCGTCGATACGGCGGCACTGCGCAGGCTGTTCGGCGGCAACGCCTGAGCATGCCCCGCCGACGGGGCACGCGCGATCGGAGCAGCGTCGCTAGAATGCGCGTACGCCGGGCGTTCGTCCGGCGCCAACGCGTCTTCTCCATGCCCCCCATGCTCTCGCCGGCCTCGGCTGAAGGCCGGCGCCTTGTCGTGCTGCTCGGCCTCGCACAAACGGTCTCGTGGGGCACGCTGTATTTCACGTTCACCGTGTTTCTGGCGCCGATGCACGACGCGCTCGGCTGGGCGCGGCCGTTCCTGGCGGGCGGCTTCTCGCTGGGGTTGCTGGTGTGGGCGTTGTGCTCGTTCTGGGTCGGGCGCATGCTGGACCGCTGGCCGGCGCGGCGCGTCATGGGCGTCGGCACGGTGCTGGCGGCGGCAAGCCTGCTGGCGTGGTCGCTCGTGGGCAGCGAGGCCGCCTTCCTGCTGCTCTGGCTGCCCATGGGGGTCGCGATGGCCACGACGCTGTACGACCCCGCCTTCGTCGTGCTGCGGCAGGCGTTCGGCGATGCGTATCAGCGCCCGATCATCGGCCTCACGCTGATTGCGGGGTTCTCCAGCACGATCTGCATCCCGCTTGCGCAGTGGGGCGTGAACTCCATCGGTTGGCGGCACACGCTGCAGCTGTTTGCGCTGGCGCATGTGGCGGTCTGCCTGCCGATCCACGCGCGGCTTCGCGTGCGGCCGGCGGCCCACGCCGCGACGACACTGGATCCGACCACGCCGATCCATGTATCGGCGTGGCGCATGGCACTGCACATGCCGGTGTTCTGGGCGGTGGTCCTGGCGTTCGTGGCCACGAGCCTGGTCGCCACCGTACTGGGGGCCCACCTGATTCCGCTGCTGACCGAAAAAGGCGTGCCAACCAGCCGCCAGTTGCTGATCGCTGCCCTCATCGGCCCGGCGCAGGTGCTCGGGCGCCTCGCCATGATGCGGCTGCACTCCACGCGGCCGGTGCGCATCGCACCCTGGACGTATGCCGCCATGGCCCTCGCCCTCGTGCTGCTGGCCGTCTCCACCGGGCCGCTGCTGATCGGCTTCGCCCTCGTCTACGGCGCGGCCAACGGCATCAACACCATGGTCCGCGCGATCGCCATGCCGGAGCTGGTCTCGCGCAACCAGTACGCCACGCTCAATGGGCTGATGATGACGCCCGTGCTGCTCGCACAGGCCGGCGCGCCGTGGCTCGGCGCGCTGCTGTGGAAGGCCACCGGAGGCTATGCCGCCGTGGAGTGGGCGATGGTGGCAGCCGCGCTGGTCGCACTCGCGGCATTCAGCTATGGCCTGCGGCGGGCCCAGCGTCGCCCCGCGCGTACGGTGCTTCCCGGTCGCGACGTGACGCAATCGCCGTAACTTCGACGCCACTTGACGCGCAGAAGATTGCTGTCAGGAACCTTTACGCGAGCCAATCTGTCTTGAAACCTGGTACGTGATGTCTCATTCTCACGTTAGAGGCGGCCCGCTTTTTGCGGCCACGCCAACGGAGGACGCGCCGTGTCACAGGTTCATCTACAAACCGAATCCGCGAGTGGACAGCTGCCCTGGACGATCCAGGAGATCGCCTACGACAGCATCGACGTCGCACGCGTGCGGGAAAACCGCACGCTGTTCTACCTCGTCGCCAGTGCCTCGTTCATCGAGAGCGGCTCCGATCTCTACGCCGGCAACCTCGCCCAGTACTACGCCGACCGCCCGGAAACAGCGCACTGGCTGATCTCCCATTGGGAGCGCGAAGAGCTCCAGCACGGCCGTGCGCTGCGCCGCTACGTCGAAACGGTCTGGCCCGAATTCGACTGGGAGCGGGGCTACGCGCGCTTCTTCGAGGAATACTCGGTCACCTGCTCGGTCGACCACTTCGAGCCCACGCAGGCACTGGAGATGGTTGCGCGCTGCGTGGTCGAGACCGGCACCGCCACGTTCTACCGCGCCATCGCCCAGGCCGCCGCCGATGCCGACGAGCCCGTGCTGCGCGACCTGGCCAGCCGCATCTCCGCCGACGAGGTCCGGCATTACAAGCACTTCTTCCGCTTCTTCAACGAATGCAACGCATACGAAGGCGTCGGCCGCACGCGCGTACTGAAGGCGCTCGCCTCGCGCCTGCGTGAGATCAAGAACGAAGACTCGATGATCGCCCTGCGCAATGTGCTGCGCATCGAACGCGGCCAGGAAGACGTGCCCGAAGCCGATGTGCGGGCCCTGAATTCGCGTGTGAGCGCGCTGGTACGCTCGCATCTGCCGATCGACATGGCGGCCAAGATGCTGCTCAAGCCGCTGCGCCTGCGCCCGGGGTTCGAGCGCTCGATCCGGCCGCCGCTGGTCGCGCTGGTGCGGCGCGTCATGCTGCACTGATCGGCAATTCGGACGCCAAAGAAAAAACCCGGGCAGTGCCCGGGTTTTTTTTTGCAAGCCGATCAAGCGCACTCAGAACTTGTGGCGGATACCAACCATGGCGCCCATCTGGTTGTTGCTGCTGCCGTCCGTGCTGGTGAAGACGTCGCCCAGGCCGGCCACGCCCAGCGGCAAGGCTGCATTGCTGCTGTTCTTGGCGTAGGCGAGATTCAGGTAAGCGTCGGTGCGCTTGGACAGCGCATAGTCGCCGCTCAGGACAAACAGCCACGGGTTGCCTGCACCGGTGGTCTTGAAGTTCTGGTAGTAGGCCGTACCCGTCAGCGTCAGGGCCGGAGTGGCCTGATAGCCGGCGCCCAGCCAGTACAGGTTCGAACGCAGCACCGATTCGGACGCCAGCGGGTGCGTCGTGTTGAGCCAGCGATAACCCGCAAACAGCTTGGCCGGGCCGTACACGTAGGTACCGCCGATCGTCGCGCGTTGCACCTTGAGGTCGGAGACGATGCCGTAGGCGGCCGGCACGTCCGTGTTCCCGCGCATCTGGTCATACACGGCGCCCACGGAGAACGGGCCGATCGCGTAATTCAGCCCCAGGCTCCACTCGCGGCCCAGCTTGCTGGCGCCGGCGATCTCCTGGCCGTCGTTGCGCGTCGAGTACAGCGCCGACGCGGTCACGCCAGCGAACGTACCGACGTATTTCACCGCGTTGTCTGCGCGGCCCGCCATGGCGACATCCTGCGAAGCCAGCGAATAGCGCGAAACGGCCATCGGGTCGTACTGCAGGCCGAAGTCATACAGCAGGGTCTGCTGGCGCCCCAGGGTCAGTCGGCCCCACTGGCCTTCCAGCCCGACGTAGGCGTTACGACCGAACAGGCGATCGCCCTCGCCCATCTTGCCGTCGTCCAGGTTGAAACCGCTTTCCAGGTTGAAGATGCCCTTCAGGCCGCCGCCCAGGTCTTCAGCGCCGCGCAGGCCCCAGCGCGAACCGGACAAGCCGCCCGACTGCACGGCACCGCGAGAACCGCCATTACCCGGCGCCTTGTTCACCCACTCAACGCCGGCATCAACCACACCGTACATCGTCACGCTCGATTGAGCGAACGCGCCGGCGCAAACCAGAGCGGCAGCAGCGGCCGCAAACAGCTTGATCTTCATATCGTTTTCCTTGAAAAACACTATCGCGGGGAATTGCGATGGGTGGCAATTATGTATGCCGAAGGAATGGGGGCGATACTGAAAGCGATCACGCTGTGGTAAATACGAAACCGAAATGAATACGCAAACTTTTTTCTTTGAAATCAATACCTTACATTGTATGAAGCCAAACCGTAAGGCACGCTTGTACGCGTGAAATCCAATGCCTTACGATCTGTAATCCAGAATATGCGCAATGTAATCAAAAAAACGATGAAAAATAAAGTCTAATGGGCCGGCAATTCTCGATTATGATTCCGGCCGAAGCTTGAATGACAGTTTCACAGCTTCATATCGACCTTAAGAGGCCGCCGACCCGCGGCCTCTTTTTTTTGCCTGCGCTGAGCGTTGGGAGCACTCACTCAGGCAGTCCAATCTTGCGGGAAATCCGGTGCTTGAAGGTGGACACCGTCTTCGGGGAGATGCCCAGGCGCCTGGCGATTTCCGTGTTCCGATACCCCTCGGCTAGGAGCTGGTTCACGCGCATTTCGCGTTTGGTGAGCGTATCGAGGCCCGAGCCTTCGGACGCGCCGATGGCCGAACGGGGGAACGACAGGTACCCGCGCGCGGCCAGCTGCAGCGCTGCGGTCAGCACGGAGGTCGCTTCGGATTTCGGCACATAGGCGTTGGCCCCGGCGAGGAACGCGAGCCGCGCCTCGTGGCCCGTCGTGTCAGCGGACGTGACGACCAGGCCGATGTCGTGCCGCTGGGCGCGCACGCGCCGCACGAGCTCAAGCCCGTCGAGGCTCGGCAGGTTGATGTCGACGATGGCGAGCTTGGGGCGCGCCGACCGGATCAGCTGCAGACCCTCGGCGCCATCCGCCGCAGTGGCTACGAGACGCAGGTGCGGCGAGCCGGCCAGCAGAGCGTGAATGGATTCCAGGACGATGGGGTGATCGTCGATGGCAACGACGGAATGGAAAGAGGAATCTGCGGTGGACATGAACGGTGGCGCGCTTGCGGGTTCGTCTTTCCGCCACGTTCTGTTGCAAAAAACAGCGGCGGATATCGTGCTGCGAGCGCCCCTGCCGCGCTGCAGTTCCGCCACGTACAGGTTTGCATCGATCGGGCGCCTGATTCTCGCTAATTGCAACGCAACGTGACAGACGCCGCCACCCTATGCTTCAGGCAAGGCGGAACACGTCCACCGCGCCGCGCAGCTCCTGCGCCTGCTGGCGCAGGCTTTCCGCGGCGGCGGCGGCCTCCTCCACCAGCGCTGCGTTCTGCTGCGTCACCTCGTCCATCGACGTCACGGCGCGGTTGACCTCTTCAATGCCCTGAGACTGCTCGCGCGAGGCATGGCTGATCTCGCCCATCAGGCCGGTAATGCGCTCGACGCGCGTGACGATGTCCTGCATCGCTTCGCCGGCGCCGCGGGCAGCCTCGTTACCCGATTGCACTTCCTCGACCGAGCGGTTGATGAGCGCCTTGATCTCCTTGGCGGCGGCCGCGCTGCGCTGCGCGAGGCTGCGCACTTCGCCAGCCACCACCGCGAAGCCGCGGCCCTGCTCGCCTGCGCGGGCCGCTTCGACCGCGGCGTTGAGCGCCAGGATGTTGGTCTGGAAGGCAATGCCGTCGATGATGCCGGTGATGTCGGCAATCTTCTGCGCTGTGGCGTGAATGCCCGACATGGTGCCGACCAGCCGCTCCACCGTCTGCCCGCCCATGCGCGCCGCTTCGCTGGCGGCTTGCACCATGTCGTGGGCATGCTGGGCGCTGTCGGCGTTCTGGCGTACGGTGGCGGCCAGTTCTTCGATGCTGGAGGCCGTGCGCTCGAGGTTGCCGGCCTGGGCTTCGGTGCGGGCGGAGAGATCCGCATTGCCGGCGGCGATCTGGCCGGTGCTCGAGGCGATGGTGGAGGCGCTCGCGCGCACCTTGTCGACGATGCCCGTCAGGCCATCGCCCACGCCGTTGATGGCGCGCATCAATTGGCCGATTTCGTCGCGGCGCGCGGTGGGCAGGCGGTGTGTGAGGTCGCCGGCGGCCACGCGCTGGGCCACGTTCACCACTTCGGCCAGCGGCGCGCTTACCGCGCGGCGCAACATCCAGTAGAGGCCGCCAGCGAGGAGCGCGCCCAGCGCCAGCCCGAGCAGCAGGAACCGGTTGCGCGCCGAGATGAGGTCGGCTTCAAGCTCGTCCACATACGCCGTGCCGGCGATCACCAGCTTCCAGTCCGGATACTGCGTGAAGACGGTGAAGCGCTCGCGCGCGGGCCCGCCTTCGGTATCGGGCAGCGTATGGCGCAGCGTGCCTTCCTTGCGCTCGATCATCTCGCGCACCCAGGCCAGGCCGGCGGCGTCCTTCACGTCGATCAGGTTCTTGCCTTCGCGGGCCTGGTTGCGGTCGATGAGCACCTTGCCCTGGTCGGCGCCGGGCTTGCCGTCGATGACGAAGTAGCCGCCCGTCTTGCCGATCCCGTGCGCGCGGATCTTGTCCTTGAGCAGCGCCAGTTCCGAGCGCACGTCCACACCCACGTACAGCGCGCCGATGACCTTGCCCGAGGCGTCGCGCACCGGCTCGTACTTGCTCATGTAGGGCACGCCAAACAGCCACGCCAGGCCGCGGAACGGCTCGCCGGCCATCAGCGCCTTGTAGCTCGGGTGTGCCCGGTCGAGCAGTGTACCGATGGCGCGCTCCCCGTTTTCCTTTTTCAGCGAGGTGGTCACGCGGACGAAATCGTCGCCCGTGCGCGCAAAGACGGTGGCGATCGTGCCCCCCGTGCGTGCGAAGAACTTGTCCGGCACCGAGAAGTTCAGGTTCAGCACCGTGTCGCCGCTCCTGAACGTGGGCGTGGGCTTGCCGGCGATCTCCACGGTCTGGGCAGGATCGACGCTGTACGGGCCGGGCGCGGCATCGGCGAACGCCGTCAGGAAGCGGTCGGCTTCCGTGCGCATGGTGCCGTCGAACAGGCCGATCATGTCGCGCATGGCGGCTTCCTGGTCGTGCATGGCCGACTGCGCATTGGCCTCCAGCGTACGCAGGCTCGATTGCGAAATCGCAAACGCGAACAAGCCGAAGACCAGCACCAGCGCGGCCAGGCCGATGAGGGCCAGCCGGGTGCCGAGGCTCGCGGCGGGTTGTGAAGACGCAGACAGGGGCGCAGACGCTCGCATGTTGTTTTTCCTCGGGATCGTCAGTCGGGTTAACAACGGATCAACGAGGAAAAGCTTGAGCGCAAACGTTTTCTTTGGGCTTTGTTGAGCTTTGCTACCCGAGGGCGGTCATCGGCGACGGCTGCGCACCGTCAACCGCCGCAGTGCAGCTCCACGTGCTGGGGTTTCGGCGCGGCGGCATGGCCCGGGCCGAGATCGATCCGCCAGTCGGGGCCGGGCGCGCTGCCGGCGTCCCGCCCGTCCACGCTCGCGCGGCAGCCCCCGGCGTTGGCAAAGCGGATGAACGGGCGCGTATAACCGGCCACGTCGACCGCCACCGAGCGGCCATCGGCCGCGCGTTGCCAGTTGGACAGGCGGCCGTTGGCCTCGCGCACGTAGGGCAGCGCCTCCGGTGCGCCGCTGATCGTGAACCGCGCCGAACCGCTGGCCAGGTGGATATACGTGCCGCCCGGGCCAGGCCGATAGCCTGCCACGTCGCGTGCGTCGGACAGACGCGGCGTGCCGGTACCGGTCCAGCGCACGGTACGCAGGTCGCCCACTCCGCGCACGACCCAGGCGTCGCCGTCCCGCGCGATGGAAAACGCGCGGAAATCCAGCACCTTGCGGATGTAGTCCGACGCGTAGACCGGCATGACCGGCTGCCCGAGCGCCCAGTCGTACACCTGGCGCAATGCATTCAGCGAGGCGAGCTTGGTGCCTGAATACATGTGGTAGTAAATGCCGATCGGCTTGAATCGGTAGGGCCTGTCGGTCAGCTCGTACGTCTCGATGGCGCGCGCAAAGCCGTAGTACGGGCCGTGCCAGAGGTTGGTGTAGACGTTCTCGTTCTGCTGCGGCGCGAACACCTGGAACAGGCCGTTGCCCTTGTCCACACCCAGTGGCGCCACCGCCGTCCAGCTCGGGTTGGAGCGCGTGATGTAGGTGTCGCCGCCGTTCATGTTCAGCACGCCGGCCTCGTTGGCCTTTTGCACGGCGATGGGCGGCACCTGCCCGTTTCCGCTCCAGAGCAGCACCTTGACGCGTTTGTCCGCCGGCGCCAGACGGCGGTTGATGTAGCTGATGGAGCCGGCAATCTCGCGGTCCAGGTCGAACCGGTAGTTTGGGATGTTGAGCGTGAAGACATCCGCGCCCGAGGCCGTGGCGGTGGCGCCCGGCTCGAGCGGATTCGCCACGCGCAGCCAGTTGAACGGATGCGAGAACGTGTGGCTGGCCAGCTCGACATACGGCTGCGCAAAGAGGCTGCGTGCGATGGGCTCGAGCTGCGGCGTGAGCTTCGGATAGATGCCGTCGGCCGCCACCTCCCCTTCGATGACCGACACGGTGGTCGGCACCTTGTAGCGCGCCAGGATCTCGCGCAGCAGCGCCTGGCCCGAAAACTCGCCCGGCGGAAACTCGGTGCGCGAGGCAAACCCGTCGCCGTCGATATGCACGGTCATCAGGCGGCGGCCGTTCTCGGTGGTGGTGTCGGGCACGGGCATGGCGGGCAGCGCGAGCGCACGCCGCAGGAAATCGAGCGGCTGGATCACCCATCGCGCCTGATCCACGTCGGGCATGCGGAAGACGCCGAACGGCTGCAGCACATAACCGCCCCATGGCGTGATGGCCGCCCCATCGTAGACATAGCTGCCGGCCGACAGGCGCAGCAGCGATTGCATGCCCGGCACCTCCGGGTCGACCTGCACGCCCACGGCCAGGCGCCGGTCGGGGTGCGGCTGCAGCTCGAAACCGACCATCGGGTCGCGGGACACCACCGAGATCGCTTCGGCCGGCGCACCGGGCACCGTCTTCAGGCCGAGCGTCTGGGCCATGGCGGCATCCAGCGTCATGCCGAAGCGGTTGAACATCGCCACCCGGATGCCGGCGCCGATGGTCCGCTTGAGCCAGGCGGCCCAGGCGCCGGGGCGCGGGGCATTGGTATCGAACCACGTGACGACGCCCGCGTAGCGGTCCGGCGTCAGGGTCGGCAGGGGCTTGTTGGCGTCCGCCACTTCGACGCGGTAGCCGAGATAGTTCAGCGGCATGGCCAGATACAGCACCGAAGGCTGCGTGTTGGCGCTCGTGTCCGGCGCTTGCGGCTCGACCAGTAGCACGCGACGCGGCATCACTTCGAGCCGGCCGATGCCGACCGCGTCTGCTCCCGGCGTGGTGGCATAGCTCGACACGCCGGCCGCGCGGGCAACGTTGGCGGTCTCGCGCAGGCAGGTGCGCGAATAGCTCGGGCAGTAGTCGAGCGCGAGCGCAGGCAGGTGGTACTGCTCGGCGATGCTGCGCAGCGTTGCAATGCGGGCGGCGCGCGCATCGGGCGCCACATCGCGCAGCGCGTCGCTGCCATCGGCACGCTCGCGCACCAGGCCTGGCGTCACCACGCCCGCCAGTTGTGGCGCAATCTGATCCAGCCACGCAGTGCCCCCGGCCAGCAGCCTCGCGTGCGATGCACGCCGGTGCAGCGCTTGCGCGAGCGCCGCCACGGCTTGCCCGGCGTCGGGTGCGGAGCGTTGGAGGCGGTCGAGCCCATCCAGCAGGAAGCCGTGGTAGCCCTGCGCGAGCAGCGGCGCAAAGACGGTGTCGACAACGCTGTCCGGGGCGCCGGCGGCGCGCATTGCGTCGGCCAGCGGCAGGAGGTCGACCCGCGCAAGCCATTGCGTGGGCGACGGCTGCTTGGGGTTGAAGTCACCCGCGCTGGCCGGGTCCAACACCACCCAGTCGAACGCCTGCAATTCCGGCACGGGCACATCGCGGCCGTAGTACACCGCGATATGCGGGGCGGGTTCGGAAGTTGAAGCCACCGGCTGCGCCCATGCGCTCGCCCCCAACATGCCCAACGCGGCTGTTGCGAGCCACGCCACGCAACGCCGTTGCCAACCCTCCCAACCCTGCCAATCACCCTTCACCGCGTGTCTGCGCTCCATCCGGACCCTCAAAAGCTGCTCGAAGATGCATTGTGGCGGTCGCGCGGCCGATTGCAACATTTGCGGCCCGGCATGCAGCCCGACGCGGTGCCTAGAACGCCGACTTGACCACGCCGCCATCGACGCGCAGCGCAGCGCCCGTGGTCGCCGAGGACAACGGGCTTGCCACATAGGCCACGAGGTTGGCGACTTCCTGCGTCGTCGCAAAGCGCTTGATGAGCGAGGTCGGCCGCGCGGTCTCGAAGAACGTCTTCTCGAACGCCTCGAAGCTCTGCCCGCCCGAGAGCTTGCCGACGAATTCGTCCACGCCTTCGGAACGCGTGGGCCCCGGCAGCACGGCATTCACCGTGACGTTGGTGCCGGCGCACAGCTCGGCCAGTCCGCGTGAGAGGCCCAGCAGCGCGGTCTTGGTCACGCCGTAATGGACCATCTCGGCCGGAATCTGCACGCCGCTTTCGCTGCTGATGAAGACGATGCGGCCCCAATCCTGCGCACGCATGGCGGGCAGGTATGCGCGCGACAGCCGCACGCCGCTCATCACGTTGACATTGAAGAAGCGCAGCCATTCGGCGTCGTCGATCTCTTCGAACGGCTTCGGATCGAAGATGCCGAGGTTGTTGACGAGGATGTCGACCTTCGGAAAGCGCCCCACCAGCGCGTCGGCCTGCAGCGGGTTGGACAGATCGCCGGCAAACGCCTCGACCTGCGCGCCGGGCACCTCGGCCTGCAGGCGTGCAATGGCATCGGCGACGGAGGCCTCGGTGCGCCCGTTGACGATCACGCGGGCGCCCTCTGACGCGAGTGCTACAGCGATGGCATGACCGATGCCCTTGGTGGACCCGGATACGAGAGCGAGCTTGTTCTGAAGGTGGAGGTTCATGGCGTTGAAAACAGGAAGATGGACGAGGACAGGCACGCCGCGCCACTTCGGACAACCCACGCGCAGCCGCGACGTTTCAAGCATGATACGAACCACCCCACCCCCGGGCAGCCGCAATCGTTTTGCAGCGGTATCCAACCAGATTTGATGATGAGCGTTGGTGTCGATCCCGGCTTGACGGCCTGGGCAAGCGACGATTAGTGTGCAATGAAGCACGCCCGCGCGAACGCGCAGACAGGCAGGGCACGGACGGCAAGCCTTACAAGCCGGATCACCGGCAGAACGGGGAGCACCACCATGAACATCGACGTACAGACACCTGAGGCTGCCGCAGGTGGCGCCACCGGTGGCGCCTACCAGCTTGACAGCATGGACCGGGAAAACAACGTGGGCCGACTCGTGCATCGGGTCCGGCATGCGCTGGTCACGCATATCGACAGTGCCCTCGCATCGCTGGACCTGACGGCGGCGCAGTGGACCGTGGTCGTCTACCTGGCCGAAGACCTGGCCAGCACCCCGGCCGAGCTGTCACGGCTGCTGCACTACGATCCAGGCGCGATGACCCGGCTCATCGACCGGCTCGAGAAGAAAAACATCGTCAAGCGCGCCCCGAGCGACGCCGATCGGCGTTCGGTCGTGGTCTCGCTCACCGAGCAGGGCCGCGCGCTGTACCCCGAAATCCAGCCCTTGATCATCGACGTGCTCAATCACCTGCTGCGGGGCTTCTCGCAGGCCGAGGTGAAGCAGCTGGAGAACCTGCTGCTGCGGGTGCTCCACAACGCTTGAGCGGGACGCCGCGGGGCCGGTCGGCCGGTCGGGACGTCCGCGTGCACCGCGCGGCGCGCGACAGCGATGCCGGCGCCGGTCAGCGCCTGCGCCAGGCTGCGCAGGCCCGCACGGGCGGTGCGCTCACTGGCCTTGGACCTCGTGCTTGATCTTGAAGAGCTCGGTGTCGTTCTGGATGCCCAGCTTGCGGTAGGCCGACTGCTTCTGCGAGCTGATCGTCTTGATGCTGCGCGCGAACTTCTCGGCAATGTCCGTCACCGACATGCCGGCGAGGCAACAGCGCAGCACTTCGCTCTCGCGCGGACTCAGCTCAGGACGGTCGACCAGCGGCGACAGCTTGTCGCCTGTCTTGACGGACGCCGCGGGCGCGTCGGCCAGCGCGTCGCCTTCCATCTCGGCGGCCAGCGCGGCGTTCAGCCGCTTGCCGCCCGTCGCCACGGTGCGGATGGCCGCCACCAGTTCCGACAGTTCCTCTTCCTTGCCGACAAACCCGCGCGCGCCCGCATGCATCGCCATGCCGACGGTCGCCTTGTTGTGATGCGCCGAGGCGACGAGGATCTTCACATCCGGATACCGCACGCGGATCAGGCGGATCAGGTTCAGGCCGTCGATCTCGGTCGGCCCGAGCGCGTAGTCCATCAGCAGGACGTCGGCCTCGGCGGCGCCGCGCTTGAGCGCCTGCACCAGATCGCGGCCCGATTCGAACACGCCGGTGATCTCGATGTCCGCTTCCTGCGTCAGACGCGCAACCGTGCCGTGACGGACGACGGCATGGTCGTCTAGCACGACCACGCGGATCGGTCGGATCGCGGTCCAGTTCATGTTGGCGGGTCCTCTTCGGCTGATGTTGGGACAGCTGCGGCGGCCGGCAGAAGGTGCCGGAACATGGCGCCGCAGGTAACGTTTAAGCACAAATCGGAGGCCACCGCAGGGCAAAATCGCCGGGGTGCGGGGGCCGTGCCGTCGGAAAGTCACATATTAATGGCTTTGGGACCGGTACCGAATCGGCCTGAACTGATTCCAAGCGTGACGACAGCAAGCGAGGCGCGCCCGTCCGCCTACGCGACCGCCGCGTCGATGCTCGCCCGGGTGCTGCGCCGCGCCCGCTCGAACACGGCCATGTCGCCCATCAGAAACGCCACGTTGGCATTCGAGCGGAACGATTCGATCTCGAAGATGAGCTGGTCGACGTCGAGATCGGCCCGCAGTTCGCCAGCGGCCTGGCCCGCAGCGATGGTGTCGCGAAAACGCGCGCGCACCGCCTCGCGGTGACGGCGTACGCGATCCTGGATCGGGCCCGGGCGCGCCCGGTATTCGTAGCTGGCGGCGCAGACGAAGCAGCCGCCGGGCGATTGGCCGCTGGCCACGTAGTCGAACCAGCCGTCGGTGAGCGCGCGCAGCCGGGCGAGCGGGCTTTCCAGCGCCATGGCCGGCTCCACCACGGTGGCGAGGTAAGGGCCCACCCCGGCATCGAGCGTGGCGAGCTGCAGGGCTTCCTTGTCGCCAAAGAGCACCTGGATGTTGCCCTTGCCGACGCCTGCGTCGGCGGCCACACGACCGATGGTCAGGCCCTCGAGGCCGTCCGTGGAGGCGATCGCGGTGGCGTGTTCCAGCACTTGCGCGCGCGCGCGTTCGCCACGCGCGCGGCGGCCGTCGGTTTCGTTCATGGCAATAACCTGTCGATGCGTGGGGTCAAGCGATTGGCACTTGACGGAAGCTGTCCGCAACTTAGTATACGTACGACCGTATATTAATAACCGAGATCCCCGCATGTCAATGGAATCCCTTTCGGCCGGCACCCTCGCCGGCGCCCGGCCAAAGCGGCAGTGGCCCGCCCTGGCCGCCCTGCTGACCGGCAACTTCGTCACCATTCTCGACCTGTTCATCGTCAACGTGGCCATTCCGGACATCCGCGACGGGCTGCATGCCAGCTTTGCCGAGATCCAGCTCGTGATGGTCGGCTACAGCGCCGCGTATGCGGTGTTCCTGCTCAACGGCGCGCGCCTGGGCGACCTGTTCGGGCGCAAGCGCATGTTCATGGCGGGCATGGCGCTGTTCACGGTTGCCTCGGCACTGTGCGGGCTGGCGACGGGCCCGTGGATGCTGATCGCCATGCGCGTCGGCCAGGGCCTGGGGGCGGCCATCCTGATGCCGCAGGTCATGGCGTCGCTGCGCGTGCTGTTCGACGGCGATGCGCGGCGGCGCGCGTTCGGCACCATGGGCGCCGTGCAGGGCGTGGCTGCGTCGGTCTCGCAGATCATCGGCGGCTGGCTGATCGCGCATCCGCTGGGCGATGTGGCCGGCTGGCGCGCGGTGTTCCTCGTCAACGTGCCGATCGGCATCGCGGCGTTGCTGGCGGCGCGCGCCTTCGTTGCCGAATCGCGCGCCCCGGTGGCGGCGCGGCTCGATGTGCATGGCGCGCTGGTTGGCGCGCTGGGGCTGGCGATGCTGCTGGTGCCGATCATGCAGGGCCGCGAGTCCGGCTGGCCGTGGTGGTCGTGGGCCGTGCCGTTGGCGTCGCTGCTGGTGTTCCGGCACTTTGTGCGCGTGGAAGAGGCGCTGACGGCCTCGGGCCGCGTGCCCATCATCGAGATGGCGCTCTTCCGCAACCGCAGCTTCGTGCTCGGCGTGCTGGCGATCTTCCTGTTCTACACGGCGATCAGCTCCTACTTCCTGGCCCTGACGATCCTGCTGCAGTTCGGGCGCGGCCTGACGGCGCTGGCTGCCGGGCTGGTCTTCACGCCGGCGGCCATCGCATTCTTTGCCGGCTCGCTGACTGCGCCCCGCCTGGCCGAACGCATCGGGCAGCGCGCGCTCTTGCTCGGGATGGCGCTCTTTGCCGTGGGCATCGTGGTGCTCGCCACCATGGCGCAGACCGGTTCGGCCAACGCGTGGCTGCTCGTGCCCCTCGTCGTCAGCGGCTTTGGACAGGGCATGGTGATTCCGTTGTCGCTCAACACGATCCTGAGCACCGTGGAAACCGCGCAAGCCGGCATGGGCGCGGGCACGGTCACGACCATGCAAGCCGTCGGCAACGCGGTGGGCGTGACGGTGGTGGGCGTGCTGCTGTTCTCGCTGCTGGGCGCCGATGGCAGCGAGACCGCCGACGCAGCCGCCCACGCGGCCCATGTTGCGCGCTACGGCCACGCCTTTGCCTTGGCGATGCTCTACAACGTCGCGGCGACGGTGCTGGCGCTCGTCTTCTTCTGGCGCGCGTGGCGGCGGCACGGCTAGCGGCCCTACTTGCGCACCCACCCGCGCCGTACGCACGGAGCGAGCACCACGCCGTGCACCGCCAGCCCCAGGCGATGCAGCGGCTCCGAGAGCGTGTGTGCGACGCGGCCGCTGCACAGCCACGCGCTGAAGGCGGAAACGGCCCCAGCGCCCAGCATGTCGAACGGATAGTGCACGCCCAGGTAGATGCGCGCCCACGCCATCGGCAGACCCAGCAACGCCAGGAGCACGCCCACACGGCGCAGGCGTGCATTCCACATCAGGCTGAAGGCCACCGTCCACAGCGCCGTCAGGTGGTCGCTCGGGAAGGACGAATCCGCCACGTGGGGCAGCAGGTTGGTGCCCAGCCCAATGGCAAAAGGCCGGGGGTGATACCACAGCAGGCCGAAGCCCGCGTTGATCAGCAACGCCACCGCGGCAGCTATGCCGGTCTGGAATGCCTGCCGGCGCGTAGCGGGCTGACCCCACAGCCAGCCCGCCACGAGGGCAAGCGGCGCCAGCCAGATCGCGTATTCGGCAAAGGCCATGGCCAGCCAGACGGTGGTAGGAGACGGATCGGCCGCAGCGTTGATCCAGAGAAACAGCGTGTGATTGAGCGATTCCATACAACACGGCCCGCGCACGGGCGTGATTCGACAGCGTGGTTGGGCGAACACGGTACGGGACGTACCCTTCAAATGCCTTCCAACCGGCCCGTTCATTGGCGGGACGCACCAACGCCGGGCCGGCCATTCGGCCACGGCATGGCGGCTGCTCGCCCACTCTGGTGTTGCTGCCTGGGCTTTCCGCCCCCCCGGCGCGTGCCTATGATGGAGGCACACAGGCAGCAGCCGCGCCGCCCAACCCGCCGGAACAGACCGCGGGCGCCGGCCGAGCGGACACACAACACCAACCGGGGGTGCGATGGAGAGTTTCCTGATCCAGCGGGCAACCCGCCGGCAAGCCAGCTTTGCCGGTGCCATCGCACTGCTGATCCTGCTGGCACTGGCGGTGGCCGCACCCCGCGCCGACTGGCAATGGCCGGCCATTGCCCCCTTCATGCCGATGTGCGCGCTGACGGTCTTCACCACCGCCGGCATCGCCGCTTTTCTTCTTGGCGCACAGTTCACCGTCACGCGGCAGCCGATGCTGGCCGCGCTGGGCGGCGCCTATGCCTTCACGGCGGTGGCCGTGGCGCTGCAGCTGCTGATGTTTCCGGGCGTGTTCTCCCCGACGGGGCTGTTTGGCGCCCGGCCTACCAGCGCGGTGTGGATGTGGGTCTTCTGGCACGGCGGTTTTCCGCTGTTCGTGATCACCGCCGTGCTCGTGCGCGAGCGCCTTTCCCGCGATGCGGTCTCGGCCGGGCGGGTCACCCTGTGGGCCTGGCTGCTGATCGGCGGCCCCGTGGCAGTGGGCGCCGTGCTGAGCGGCCAGGCGCTGCTCACGAACCTGCCCCCGCCGCTGCGTGCGAGCAACGCAGACAACCCCGTGGCCCTCGTCCTGTGGGCGATCAACGCCATCGCCGTGCTGGTCGTGGTGGCCAGCGGCCGCCTGCGGGCCGTGCTGGATGTCTGGCTGGCCATTGCCGCGCTGGCGTGCCTGACCGACACCACCCTCAACCTGCTCAGCGCCGACCGCTTTACCGTCGGCTGGTACGTCGCGCGCCTGTTCAGCATGCTGGCACCCGGTGTGCTCGTCTGCGTGCTGGTGTGGGAAGTCACGGCGCTGTACCGGCGCCTGTTCGAAGCGCATGTGTCACTGCAGCATGTCTCCATGCACGATGCGCTGACCGGCGTCTACAACCGCAGCTATTTCAACGAACAGATCGGCACGCTGATCGGCACGGCGCAGCGCAGCCACCAGCCGCTCTCGCTCGTGATGGTGGATGTAGACCACTTCAAGCGCTACAACGACGCCTTCGGCCACCTCAAGGGCGACGCCTGCCTGGCCGCCGTGGCGACTGCGCTGGCCGGCGTGGCCCGCCGCCCCGCCGACTTCGTCGCCCGCTATGGCGGCGAAGAGTTCGTTCTCGTGCTGCCCGACACGCCAGCACACGAGGCGCAGGCGCTGGCCGAGCGGGCGCGTGAAGCCGTGCTGCGCCTGCGGATCGACGCGGCGGCGCCATCGCGCTATGTCACCGTCAGCGCCGGATGTGCCACGGCAGCACCCGGTGCAAGCGTCTCGGTCGACGGGCTGGTCGAATCCGCCGATGCCGCGCTGTACCAGGCCAAGGCGGCTGGCCGCAATCTGGTGATGAGCGCATCCGCCCCGCCCGCCGTGCTGATGTAGCGTGCAAAGCCGCGGCGCAGCGGCACGTGCGGCTTTGCTGTCTTCTTTATTTCTTCTGTATATAAAAATAGTAGTAGTAGATAACGGCCCGCCGTTTCTGTGGATAGCCGCAAAAAGCGCTTTGGCTTCAAGGGCTTGCGAAATGCACAACCGATTGGACAGCGTGTGCCGTGGGGTGGATGAACCGGGGGCCATCGCACGGGCCTCGTGCAAGCTCACCGAAGTTGTCCGCCAGCCCTCGACAGGCCACCCCCGCGCCGCAAACACGGTTGTCCCTTGCGTTCTTCACGGTCTTATCCACAGGTGGATATGTGGATGACGTGAAGACGGCCCGGGGCCATCAGCGTGCCGACGGCCCGCCTGCGCCTGCCCCGTGAACGCAGCCAACTGCCCCGCAAATGCCCGCTGATGGCCAGGCCGCGCTTCACCGCGCGCGACATAGGCGGTCAGTCTGGGAAACGCATCCAGCACGCTTGACGGCCTCGCCCAGGCGCGCAGACAGCTGCCCGAGCCGCTGGCGGAAGCTTGAAACCCTGGTTCACCCTCGTCGTCGACACCCAGATCGTGTTCGGGCCGGGGATGGCGACGACGAGCGCCACTGCTGCAGGAAGTACGGCAGCACAGCGTGATCGATCATTCCGCATGACTCCTCTGTCGGAACTCGCGCTCAACGGTCCGACCGCTCGACCACGACTTCGCTGAACTGGCCGCGCGGCATGATGTCGGTGTAGTTGGCGATGTCGGCCACGATCTCCGCGCGGTGCGGCTGGATGGCGGGCTCGTAGCCTTCGGCCGAATCGCAAAGGAACGCGCACATCGCCAAGAAGGCGGGTGGATCGGCGGGCGTTCTGCCGGCCAGGCTCTCATCGACGGTGTAGTACGCACGGGCCTTGCCGAGCCGGGCCTTCACCAGCGGCATGGCATGTGGTGGTCGCGGTCGTAATCGTGATCGAAGCGCGCGCCTTCGGTGTACGGGTACATCACGGACCTTGATCATGCGGTTCTCCTTGCCGGGGTGGCGTCCTGCCCAGGGGAGCCCGGCGATGCCGGCGATCCTGCCCGTCTTGCCATCGGCGCCGCGCCGCCATCCCGCCTGCCAGCGGCTATTGGCCTTGCCTCTCGTTCGCGCGGGCGTTCACGTCCGGCGCCTTCGATGCGGCGCCGGCGCCACCGGACGCATGCGCATGCTGGCTTCCCGTCGGATCGGCAATTTGAAAGGTGTTGCCATGCTGCCAGCCGTTGGCATCGGGGTCGACCGGAGGCTCGGGAATGTCCGCACGGTCCTTACGCTTGGCCGCGCTGTCGACTCCCATGCGCTTGTCCCGGTCGGCAACCATCGCGGCGTTCGCTTGGCCCTCCCCCGTGAAGCCCATCATCAACTGCGGCACCCCGAGCGGCAACGACTTGTCGAGGTCGGTGTGCCACGTATGCCAGGTCTTGCCATATGTGCCCACCAGCTTCTTCATCAGCGCCCTCTCCGCGGGCTCGGGAATGCCGGGCGCGACGAGCTGCCCGGATTTCACTTCCCAGACATGGCTGTGCCAGAGCGCCTTCTCAGCGGCTGGCAGCGTGGCGAACAGCTTTGCGCTGATGATGTATTCCACGCCCATCAACTTTGCGTTCCCGACGTTGCCGTCGTAGATGACGCACTGCGTGACATCCTCGTTGACGATCGCGCAGTAGTGATGCGCTTCCATCTGGACGTTCTGCCGGCCGTTGTAGAAATGGAAGCCATCAAGGTAGGCGTTGATGGCCTCGATGGGCGGCTTGTCCTGCAGCGCCACTGCGCCCGCTTCCAGCACTTTCGTTTTTGGCGATTCCGCCTGCCCCGGCGCGCGGACGTTGGACTGCGTATCGCTCTCGCGATGACAGCCGTAAAGACAGAGCGCGGCTACGGCGCAGACAAGGAGAGCGTTTCGCATGGCTTCACCCGGGCAGCCTGTTGGATGCAACACCGCCGCAAGACTCGAGCCTGCGGGGTGCGGGGTGTGCGCACTGCACAGACGGCGGCATTCGAGAACGCCACCGGACCGGGCCTCCGATTGGACTCCTGCAGAATCCTCTAGTCGCCTGCCATGGACTGGCCCGGCACAAGTCCATCGATGATGTCTTCCGCACCCTGCGTAGCTGCACGCTTGGCGGCGCCCACGTTGTCCCACGGCTCGCCTCTGAGGCGAAAGACGCGGGAGCGTTCATCGTCCATCGTCTCGCCCTCAAGGCAGATGACGACCGAGACGCTGTACGCGCGGTCGGGGCGTTTCTCGTGCCACTCGCGCGGCGGGTTGAAGGGGTAAATCAGGGGGTAAATCGCGAACCCTTTGTAGAAGGATGTCGGGTAGGCGTCCATGGCAAATCTCCCATAGGAAAAGCGAGCAGACCGGGGCGATTGCGCATCGTGCGCTGGCGCAGGACTGAAGCCCCGGGGCGGATGGAGTGCGGACCACGCCGGAAAACCGGCTCGGAAAGGCAGCGTTGAAGGCTGGATCGAGGTGGGACGTCGGCGACGCGTCGATCAGAGGCGAGGCAGGTTTCTCTTGCTGGGGCCGACGACAGGCCCCGCTGGTATCCGTGCCCCACTCTACTCCGATATCGGTGTCGTGGGCTGCGGTATTTCCTGACGCGCTGCACGTCACATTCCGTGCGGGGATGCGTCAATTCTCTCTTGTCGGGGGGAGCCCTGCGCTCCGCTCAACTACCGACCTGCTCAGCAAGCCCGACCATGATGCCCTCCGGCCCCCGGAGATACGCCAGCCGGTAGGAGTTCTCGTAATCCATCCGGCCAATGAGTTCGGCGCCCTGGGTCTGCATGCGGGCAACGATCTCATCGATGTCGTCGACGGCAAACATGATGCGACGTAGGCCCAGCGCGTTCGCCGGCATGTCCACCGGACCAAACCGGACCGGATCGGGCGTATGGAACTTGTCGAGTTCAACGCCCTGTCCGTCGGGCGTCCGCAGCATCGCAACGGTGGCCCGGACGTTCTCCAGCCCGATGAGGCGCCCGACAGCGTGCCCTTCCACCGTGGTCTGGCCCTCAAACGTGAGACCCAGATCGATGAAGAAGGCCTTCACCGCCTCCAGGTCCTCCACAACGATCAGGATGTTGTCCATTCGCTTGACTGTCATGTCGTCGGTCCTCCACGGTGTCTGCTGTCGGCCAGAATGGCCGGTCGGACGCGTGTACTGAGGCACCAGCGCATCCGCTTCGCCTGGGCCTTCACTCCTCAGATCGCAGAGGCCCCGGGCAGCGTGGGCCCGCGCTTGGCACCCCGCAAGAGAATGAGCGCCACGCCGAGCATGATGCCGATGTCCGCGACGTTGAAGACCCCCGTTCGCAACTGCCCGATGCCCACGTTGAGGAAATCCAACACCCGGCCATCGTAGACACAACGATCGAACAGGTTGCTGAGCCCTCCACCCAGGATGCACGCGATCGCAATGACTTCGGTGCGGCCGAGGGAGGACGAACGCAGCAGCCAGCCGAACAGTCCGACCAGGATGGCCAGCACGCCATAGACCAAAACGATATTGCGGGTCGCATCAGACATTCCCGCCCCGAGGCTGAGGAACGCGCCGTGGTTGTAGGTGGGAAGAACCAGCAAGCTGCCCGAAAGGAATGGCACGACTTCGCCGGGCGCCAGTATCTGCTTGAATACGGCCTTCGTCGCCTGGTCGATGAGGATCCAGGCGAGCGCTCCCAGCAGCGCAGTGGTCACCCTCTGCTTCGTCGTCATGGGAAAGGTCATCTGTAGGCGGGGCCCGATCCGGTGCATTCAAGGATCCGACCGCTCGACGACGACTTCGCTGATCTGAAGCACGGGGGCGATGTCGGTGTAGTTGGCGATATCGCCCAGGATCTCCGCGCCGTGCTCCTTCATGGCAGCCTGGAATGCCTCGGCCGAATCACAGATCAACGCGCACATCGCCACAAACGCGGGCGGCGTGCCGGGCGCTCCGCCGGCCAGCCCTTTTTCGACGGTGTAGTACGCACAGGCACTGCCGAGCCTCGCCTTCACCATCGGCATGTGCCGGTCGCGGTAGTAGGAGTGGTCGAAGCGCGCGCCTTCGGTGTACGGGTACATCACGCTGACTTTGATCATGCGGTTCTCCTTGCCGGGTTGGCGTCGTGTCCAGGGAGTCTGGCGACTGCCGGCGATCATACCCGCCTCGCCACCGGCGAGCGGCGTCGCCATCCCCGCTGCCTGCTATTGGGCCGCCTTCTTCGGCGCCGTTTCGCTCAGCGTCCAGCCCGTGACGACCCGCCGCGGCCTGCGGCAGGATCAAGGTCATGCGGACCCGGTGTCGTGCAAGACTCGTCATGGCCTGCAGTCCGCCGCAGGCACCACCTTTGCACTACGCGTATTTGTCCCCCACCGTACTGCGAATCGGATGGGTGTCGTAGACGATGATCATCCGCTCGATGCGCCCATCGTCGTCAAATTCAAAAACATCGACGCACTCGAAGCGCACCGCTGTTCCATCTTTGAGGCCCCAGTCATAGATGAAGTAGCCCGTCGCGCGTCGGGCTCCCGTCGTGCTCACGCAGATGTCGATCGGCGTGATTTTGCTTTCACCAGATGCCGCATCGACCTTCGCAAAGAACGGCGCAGGGTGCATCCACCCGAGAAACGGCGAGAAGATCTGGGCATCGGGCGCGAACAACGCACAGATCGCCGCGACATCGCCGCGCTCCAGCTCCCGAAGGTAGGTGCGAATCTGCCGCGTGTATAGTGCTTCCGACGATGAGGCCATGTCCATTCTCCGGTCATTCGTTGACACCTCCGCGCGCTCGTGCAGACGCGTGCGATGCACGCACGATATCGATGCACCGATGTCCGAACAATCGAAAATTCCGCAACCCGGGTATGCAGCCCATGCATACCCCTTGGCCGACCTGACGCGGACACTGCCGCCCCTGACAGCGTTCCAGTCATTCGTCGCCGCGGCGCATCTCGGGAGCATCAGCAAAGCCGCAGAGCATCTGTGTCGGACACAGGGAGCGGTGAGCCGTCAGATCCAGCAACTGGAAGCGCACTACCGGTGCGCAGTGTTCTTGCGCCACGCGTCGGGATTGACACTGACGGCGGAAGGCACCGAACTGCTGACCGTCGCCGTCAGCGTGCTGACGCAACTGGTTCAGCACGCAGACATCCACGCCAAGACGGCGGCCGTCGTCACTCTGCGGGTGCCATCCACCTTTGCGATTCGTTGGTTGCTGCCACGACTGGAAGACATCCATAACGCCTTGCGGAGAACAGAACTCCGCATCTCCACTTCGGCGGACGACACGCCGGATTTCACGACACCCGACGTTGATGCCGTCGTCGTTCGGGGAAGCGGCCAGTGGGCGGGCATGGAGGCCGTTCCGTTGTTCGCCGAGCGACTCACACCGATGTGCACGAGCGAGATGGCCGCATCGCTCGGAGCGGCGGCCGATCTTGCTCACGTCACATTGCTTCATCCCGGGCACGGCCATGAGGAGTGGCGATGCTGGCTGGAAAGCGTTGGGGCACCGCACATCGATGCGGGCCGCGGACTCGTTTTCGATACCCTTGAATTGACGCTCACCGCCGCCGCGGAAGGGCATGGCGTTGCAATCGGCGACCCCCGGATGGCGAGAGACCGCCTGCGGGCCGGGACACTGGTGACGCCCTTTATCGACGTGGCGCAAAACGGCTTGTCGTACTTTGTGGTCTATCCCTCCCAACGCGCCGCACAGCCCAAGATTCGGGCGCTTGCTGACGTCTTGTCGCGGCTTGCGCGGGAAGACTGACTGTCATCGAGGTCAGCAATCCCGCACTGCGACGTGCCGCCGCCGCATCGGCATGGCGCCCGACAAAAAGAGCGGCCCCGGCCGGGACGGATGGCCGAGGCGAGGTAGGACTGCATGGAAGGCCAGGGAGAGGGCGCGCCTCCCCCCAAGTTTCCAGCGGTGGAGGCTGTGGAAGGGCGCCACCGAGGCAAGTCAACAATCCTCATCGGGGAGCGCACGCCTTCAGGGGACGCGTCACTCCCGCACGGCGTGCGGCACCCACACCCGAAAAATTAGCTTGCAATTCAATAGTGCACTATGTATATTCCTCTCCATGAACACACGCAAGCCTTCCTCCGCACGCCGCGACCTCGCCCTGGACGAGCAGCTCTGCTTTGCGCTGTACTCGACCATGATCGGGATCAACAAGGCGTACCGGCCGCTGCTCAAGGCGCTGGAGCTGACGTATTCGCAGTACCTCGTCATGCTGGTGCTGTGGGAGCAGGATGCCCAGACGGTGTCGGAGATTGGCGATCGCCTGTTCCTCGACTCCGCCACGCTCACCCCGCTGCTGAAGCGGCTGGAGGCATCGGGGCTGATCGAGCGGCAGCGCTCGGCCGAGGATGAGCGGCGGGTGATCATCTCGCTCACGGCGGCCGGCAAGGCGCTGGAGAAGCGGGCCGAGAAAGTGCCGGCATGCATGGCTACGGCCATGGAGTGTGCGCCCGGCGAGCTGGAAGAACTGCGCACACAGTTGAATGCACTGCGAGGACGGCTCTTCAAGAACGCCGCCTGAGCACACACGTATCGCCGACGGGCGCCTGATCGCGTCCGTTTTTTTAGACCGATTAAGTAGCGCACTATTTAATAGCAAGCAATGCGGCGCGGCCTCGACAGCCGATGCGCGCACCACCACCCCTCTCACAGGAGAACCACCATGTCGATCGAAAACGTCCTCTACCGTGCCCATGCTCGTGCCACCGGCGGCCGCGATGGCCGCGCCATCACCGACGATGGCCGGCTCGACGTCCGCCTGACCACGCCAACCGAACTCGGCGGTGCCGGCGGCGAAGGCACAAACCCCGAGCAGCTGTTTGCCGCCGGCTACAGCGCGTGTTTCCTCGGCGCGATCAAGTTCGTGGGTGCGCGCGACAAGATCCGCGTGCCGGCAGATGTGTCCGTGCAGGGCAGCGTCGGCATCGGCGTCATTCCGAACGGCTTTGGCATTGAAGTGGACCTGAAGATCAGCCTGCCCGGCATGGACCCGGCCGAAGCGCAAACGCTCATTGACCGCGCCCACATCGTCTGCCCCTATTCGAACGCGACGCGCGGAAACATCGACGTACGCCTGAGCCTGATCTGACCCGTACGCCGTTCCCCAACTCCGCACCCCTCCAACCCTTCGCACAACACACGATTTGAGGCCCAGCCATGAACCGCATGACCAAATTTGCCGCCGGCACCCTGCTCTCTGTGGCAGCAAGCGTTGCTCTTGCTGCGGGCAGCCCAGGCGTGGAGCGCACCACCCAGGCATTCCTCGACGCACTGGCCGCCGGCGGTGGACAGCCGCTGGAAACCCTGTCACCCGTCGATGCCCGCGCCGTGCTGGTGGGCGCGCAAGCCGCGGCAAAGGTGTCGCTGCCGCCCGCTGACGTCAGCCAGAAAACCATCACCGTGGATGGCAGGCCGATCAGCCTGACGATCGTGCGCCCGGCCGGCGCGAAAGGCACGTTGCCCGGCTTCATCTTCGTTCACGGCGGGGGCTGGGTGCTGGGCGACTTCCCCACGCACGAGCGCTTTGTGCGCGACCTGGTGGCCGACTCCGGCGCCGTCGCCGTCTTCGTCAACTACACGCCCTCGCCCGAGGCGCGTTATCCGGTGGCGATCAACCAGATCTACGCCGCCACAAAGTGGGTGGCAGAAAACGGTGCGCAGATCGGCGTAGACGGCAAGCGGCTGGCGATTGCCGGCAACAGCGTGGGCGGCAACATGGCGGCCGTGGTGGCTCTGATGGCCAAGGCGCACGGCACGCCCGCACTGCGCACGCAAGTCCTGTTCTGGCCGGTTACGAATGCCAACTTCGAGAACGCTTCGTACGACGAATTTGCGCAGGGGCACTTCCTGACCAAGCCGATGATGCAGTGGTTCTGGAATGCCTACACGACCGATCCGGGGCAGCGTCAGGAAATCTACGCATCGCCGCTGCTGGCCACGCCCGCTCAGTTGAAGGGGCTGCCGCCCGCGCTGGTGATTACCGCCGAGAAGGATGTCTTGCGCGATGAAGGCGAAGCGTATGCACGCAAGCTCGACGCGGCGGGTGTGGATGTGACCGCCACGCGCTACAACGGCATGATTCACGACTTCGGCCTGCTCAATGCGCTGGCCGGTGTGCCGGCAACCCGTGCAGCGCTGCATCAAGCCAGCGAAGAGCTGAAGGCGCGGTTGAAGTGATCGGGTGGGCGGGCCCGGCAGCGGAGGTGGAAACTGACCCCGAGGCTTGCAGCCGGAACGCTGCTCCGCCCGGCCCGCCATCGGAAAGGCGCGCGTGCGCGTGCCCGGACTGCAACGGTCCGCCATTCGCCCAGAGGGTCGGACCGACAATGACTCGACACGGCCCGCAGCCAGGGCTGCGTTGATCCACGCCACGTCGGTGACGGGAATGCTCGTCAAGGCCGATACGTCGCTCTCGGCATTCGGCCAGCCTACCCGGACCGAGATGCACTTTCGGGTTACACCTTTTCCGTTCGCTGCCGATATAGACGGAAACACCCGCATTAGCCGGGTGGCGTTGCATGTCTTCCGTCTGAGCCGTGAAATTCTTGCGCTTTCTTGCAGTCCTGACTGCTCTCGCATCCTTCGGAATCCGAAGCACCCCTGCCCACGAAGCGACGGCGAGTGTGTTTGCGAGCCTTCAAATCGTCGACAAATGCACCGTGGCCTCTGACACCAGTGGTCAGCCTCACGTCATGTGCGATCGCCCGGTGCCCAGTCGGGTCTACACCGGGGAGCCTGCCCCGGCGCCGAGCGCCGCCTCCGTGCAGATGCCCGGTTCAGCACAATCTCAGGTCGTCACCATCGAATTCTGAGTTTAATTAGGACGTAGGCTTCTCTTTTTGCTACGCTTGATTCACGCGCCGCGGGGGGCGGCAGACTGGATGAAGACCTGGGCACATGAGGCTCCGGCTCATCCGTGTGACAGCTCGGAGGAGAAACCCATGCGCCGAGGCCTTACTGCGCGTCCGTTCCGTCTCAAGCCGCACTACCTTGTGCTGGCCAGCCTGCTTGCCGCTCCCGGATACCTGGGCGCGGCAACCAAAACCACCACCTTCACGGTTTCGCTCACGCTCCAGAACGACTGCGCCATCAGTGCCAATGCACTGAACTTCGGCACGCAGGGCGTGCTGACCGCGAACGTGGACCAGACCACCAGCCTGAGCGTCACCTGCAGCGCCACGGCACCGTACAACGTCGGACTGGATGCCGGCACGACCACCGGGTCGACCATTGCCGCCCGGCTGCTCGCCGGCACCGGCACCGCAACCGTTGGCTTCCAGCTCTACCGGGACAGTGCCCGTACCCAGATCTGGGGCAACACGGTCGGCACCGATACCGTGACGGGTACAGGCACGGGCACGGCCCAGACCCTGACCGTCTATGGACGTGTCCCGCCTCAGAACACGCCGGCGGCCGGCACCTACACATCGACCGTCACAGCCACCATCACGTTCTAAGTTGCACCGTATCCGTTCCATTGTGTCGGCGATACGCTGCGGGCTGGTTGCGCTCAAACGGCATGCACGTGACTTGAGCAACGCAGGCGCACTGCTTCTGCTCGGTGCGCTGGTGTCTCGTGCTGCAAGCGGCGCCTCGCTGCAGATTTCGCCCATTCGCATCGACTTGCCCCCGGGCCAGGCGGCGGCCGTCCTGACGCTGCGCAATCGCGGCACGCTGCCGCTCAACGCACAGGTGCGGGTGTTCCGCTGGACGCAGGATGCGCAAGGCGACCAGCTCAATGACTCCGCGGCGCTCGTCGCCAGTCCGCCCATCGTGCAGATTCCTGCCGATGGCGAACAGCTCGTGCGGCTCGTTCTGACGCAACCGCCTGCACCAGGCGCTGCCGAACAAGCCTACCGCCTCATCATCGACGAGATACCGGAGCGCCGTCCGCAGACGCTCACCGGCGTAACGATGCAGCTTCGGTACTCAGTTCCGGTCTTCGTCAATGCCGCTGCGGATACGCCGCCCAGGCTCAGCGCTGTGTTGCGTCGCGAGGGTGACCAAACCCTGCTCGTGGTCCGGAACCCTGAGACACACCACGCGCAACTCTCCGGGGTGTCCATCGAGTGGAACGACGGCACGCAAAGCGAAATTACCGGGGGGTTGCTCGGCTATGCGCTCGGCGGTGCAACGCGAGCCTGGCCGGTCGTTGATTCGCACCCTCGTCGGGCGCCGAAGCGTCTTCGCGCACATATCAACGGCGTCGCGGTGGACCTCCCACTCACCCGCGCAGACTGATGCGTTGGGTGGAGATGACAGGCCGTTGCGTTGTCACCCTGGGATGCGGCCTCGTCATGGCGGCATCGGCCGCCGCGCAGGAGAGCGGCAAGCCGACCCTGCTTGCCGCTGTGCGTCCCGATGGGCCGCTGCCGGCACCGGGCGCTGGCGACATCTACCTGGAGGCGGTCATCAACGGGGCGTCGACACAGACGATTGCGCGCTTTCGGCTGCAGGAGGGGCACCTGTTCGCAACGGCAGGCGAGCTGCAGTCCATTGGCATTCGAACAGACGACCTGCAGCCCGACGCGAGCGGGCGCATTCCGCTCGACAGTATCCCGGGCCTGCGCTACGTGTACGACGTACGTGCGCAGCAAGCGCAGTTGACTGTCGATGACACACGGCGAGTCCCGAACGTGCTGAGCTTTCAGACCCAACCGCGCGTCGCGCCCACCAGTGGCACGGGCCTGGTGTTGAACTACGACGCCTATCTGCAGCCCACCACGCTGGGGGGCGGAGGGAGCAGCCTGGGGTTGTTCAGCGAGCAGCGGTTCTTCCACCCGGGCGGCGTGTTCTCCAACAGCGGCGTGGCTACGTTCGACGCCAGCCAGCATCGCTACACACGGCTCGATACGAACTGGTCGCATTCCGATGCGGACAAGCTCAACACATTGACGCTTGGCGACACCGTCACCTCGTCCCTGAGCTGGAGCCGCTCGGTGCGCCTTGGCGGCATCCAGTGGCGGCGCAACTTTGCACTGCGCCCCGACCTCGTCACGTATCCATTGCCCTTGCTCGGAGGCAGTGCCGCCGTGCCGACCGCGGTCGACCTGTACGTGAACAGCGTGCGCCAGTTCACGGGGCAGGTCGGCAGCGGCCCCTTCGTAGTCAACAACGCCCCGGCCATTACGGGCGCCGGTCAGGCGGTGATTGTGGTGAAGGACGCCCTGGGCCGCGACGTCGTGACGTCTGTCCCGCTTTACATCGATACGCGTCTGCTCTCCGCGGGCCTGTTCGACTACGCGGTCGAAGCGGGCTTTCTGCGCAACAGTTACGGCCTGCGGTCATTCGACTATGCGTCCAGCCCCGCACTCAGCGCGTCACTGCGTTATGGGCTCACGGGCGGCCTGACGGTGGAAGGACATGCCGAGGCCACGCGCGGCCTTGGCAACCTGGGCGGGGCAGCGCTGGTACGGCTGAACCAGGCCGGCGTTTTCTCGGCCGCTGCTGCCGTATCGCAGGGCGCCGGGCAGACCGGCTCCCAGGCCACGCTGGGCTATCAGTATCGAAACCCGGCATTCAACGTCGATGTGCAGGGTACCCGGACCTTTGGCACCTATCGCGATCTGGCCAGTGCCGCAGGGTCGCCGTTCTTCCGCTCACTGCTGCGGGCCACGGTTTCCGTGCCGGCCGGGCGGACCGGCAGCCTCGCCGCCAGCTATATCGGGGTATCCGACCCTGTTACGGGAAACTCGCGCATTGCGTCGCTCTCGTACAGCACCCAGCTTGGGCGGGACTTCTCATTGAGCGCGAGCGCCTATCAGGATCTGGCTGACACCCGGGCGCGGGGCGTGCTCATGACGCTCACCATGGCCCTGGGCAGCGACACCAGCGCGGCAGCGAGCGTCGGCATGGACCGTGGCCACGCTTCGGCCACGGTCAGTGCCGTGCGTACGCCCGACTATGCGGGCGGTTTCGGCTGGCAGCTGCAGGCCAACCAGTCCGGCAGCGACCGCCGCTCGGTGGCGCAACTGAACTATCGTGGCCGCTACGGCGATGCGTTCGTGGCTGCCCAGGAGGTGAACGGGCACACGAGCACGGCGGTCGACATATCCGGTGCCTTCGTGTTCATGGACGCCGACGTGCTGCCAGGCCGGCGCATCAATGACGCGTTTGCGCTGGTGTCCACAGAGGGCGTGGCCAACGTGCCGGTGACGTTCGAGAACCGGCTCATGGGCCGCACGAACGGCAGCGGGCACCTGCTGGTGCCAGACCTGGTGTCCTACGAGAACAACCATGTGGCCATCGACCCGCTTGTGCTGCCCGTCAATGCGAAGCTCGCCACCAGCGCTGTGACCGTTGCGCCGGCAGACCGCTCCGGCGTCTTGACGCGCTTTCGCATCGAGACGTTCCGGGGCGCCCAGATACGGCTGGTGGACACCAGGGGGCAGCCGCTCCCGGCGGGCAGCACAGCGACACTTGAGCAGAACGGTCTGCGCTACCCCGTTGGCTACGATGGCCTCGTGTTCATCGACGCGCTGCAACTGGACAACACTGTCCGCGTGGAGGACGCAGGCCCCGCCTGCGTTGCCCGTTTTGCCTACCCGCAGGATGCGGGCGCACTTCCCACCATCGGGCCCTTGCTTTGCGAGCCGGAACCCACAGGAGCGATGCCGTGATGACGCGCCTGCTGTTGGCCTCTCTGCTGGTTCTGATGGCGGCGCTCCCGGTGAGCGCGCGTGCACAGTCGTGTTCGGTCGCGGGGGCAACCATCAGCTTCGGCAGCATCAGTCCGGTGCAGGCGGGGAACACCGACGTGACGGCCACGCTGACGGTCAGCTGCAGTGGCTTCCTGCTGCAAGGTTCGGTGGCGCGCGCATGCCTGAATCTTGGAGTCGGCAGCGGAGGCGGCGGGATATCGCCCCGTGTCATGACGGCGGGCAGCAATCAGCTCCAATACAACCTGTTTGCGGACAGCGCCCGGACCATCGTGTGGGGACAGCGCACCACCCCCTCCACGCCGCCCATCTCTGTCGACGTCCCGCTTGGTGTGCTCGGTTCCGGGTCGGCCACCGTCACGGTCTACGGCAGGGTTCAGGGTGGGCAGACGACCTTGCCTGCGGGCGCCTATTCGCAGAGCTTCTCTGGTACCAGTGCCACGGTGTATGCACTTCCCAATCCAGGCACCAATACGTGTACGACCATCACGTCCCATCCCAGCACGTTTTCCGTGTCTGCGTCGGCAAACCTCATCAGCGACTGCCTCATCAGCGCAACGAACATGAACTTCGGCACAGCGGGGCTGCTGAATTCCGCACTGACAGCGACAAGTGCCATCACAGTCAACTGCACCAACCAATCGCCGTGGACGTTGGCGCTCTCCGCCGGAACCGGCAGCGGCGCCACGATGAGCAATCGGCTTCTGACGCGCAGCGGCGGCTCGCAGACTGTCGGCTACAACCTGTTCACCAGTTCGAGCTACACCAACATTTGGGGCGACGGTACGACGGGCACCGCAACCGTGACTGGGACGGGCAGCGGAGTTTCGCAGGTGTCGACTGTCTATGGTCGCGTTCCAGCACAGAGCACTCCGCCCGCCGGCACGTATAACGACACCATCATTGTGACCGTCACCTACTGACCCCTTGCCCCAGTGGGAGGGGAATTCTCGGCACCAGGCGGGGCCGTTGTATGCAGGGCCACAGGCCGGCGCGCAACTCCAGGGCGCGCTCGCGGCAAGCGCATGCGCGCAGGAGACCGGGCGGGGGGGTTATACAAAGGTGGGCGGAACAAGGTGGACGACGTGCTTGGCTATTTGACGCAGAAAAACTGGACGCCGATGCGCAATGACGCACCCGCACGGTTCTTCTGGCCACGTCGCGTGGTAGCAGCAGGCGTTCTTTTTTCAGGTATTTCGGCACTGCTGGACCATCGACCGCCCCTGGGCACCTGTCGCCATCGCCTCTGACGGTGATCGCGTGTGTGCCGGACTCTTAGCGCCCGCGTGTTGCCCGTGAACAGCGTGCGCCGTGAGGGGATCCGTCGCACAAAGCCACTACAATAGCGCCCCCTTCGCAGGTGGCGCCCGCTCTGATATCCCGTGCGGGCGCATGCCTCCCGCTGCACTCCAGAAGCCACAATCCTATGATGTCAAACGCCTGCGGCGTCGATTTCGGCACGTCCAACTCCACCGTCGGCTGGCTGAGACCGGACGCCCCCACCCTGCTGCCGCTCGAAGACGGCAAGGCCACGCTGCCTTCCGTCATCTTCTTTCACGCCGAAGACCCGACCGTCAGCTACGGCCGTGCCGCGCTGGCCGACTATCTTGCCGGCTACGAGGGCCGCCTGATGCGCTCGCTCAAGAGCCTGCTCGGCACGTCGATGATGGACGACAGCACCGAGGTCATGGGCCAGGCCATGCCCTTCCGCAAGCTGCTGGCGCATTTCATCGGCGAACTCAAGCGGCGCGCCGAGCATGCCGCCGGCCATGAATTCCGCCGCGCCGTGCTGGGCCGCCCGGTGTTCTTCATCGACGAAGATCCCAAGGCCGACCAGCTTGCCGAAGACACGCTGGCGGACATCGCGCGCGACGCCGGCTTTGACGAGATCGCCTTCCAGTACGAGCCCATCGCCGCCGCGTTCGACTACGAGGCCGGCATCAGCGGTGAAGAACTTGTGCTGGTGGCCGACATTGGCGGCGGTACGTCCGACTTCTCGCTCGTGCGCCTGTCGCCCGAGCGCGCGAAACGCCTTGACCGCCGCGACGACATCCTCGCCAACGGCGGCGTGCACATCGGCGGAACCGACTTCGACCGCGCCTTGAGCCTGGCCAGCGTGATGCCGCTACTGGGCCTGAACAGCACGCTGCGCAACGGCAAGGCGATGCCGTCCGGCCAGTATTTCGACCTGGCGAGCTGGCACACCATCAACCACGTGTACACGCGCAAGGCGTGGACGGTGGTGATGGACAACTACCGAGACGCCGCCGACACCGAAAAACTCGACCGCCTCATCCGCCTGATCCGCGAGCGCGCCGGCCACTGGCTCGCCATCCAGGTGGAAGCCGCCAAGATCGCGCTGTCGGACGCCCCGGTGGCGGAGATCGACCTGCACCGCATCGCGCCCGAGTTGAAGCAGCCCGTCACGCGCGAGGAGTTCGACCAGTCGATTGGGAAGCTGGTCGGCAAGACGGTGTCTACGGTGCAGGCGATGCTGAAGACGGCGGGCGTTGCAGCGGAAGCGGTCGATACCATTCTCTTTGCCGGCGGCTCCAGCGGGGTGCCGTTGCTGCGCGAGCAACTGGCGCAAGTGCTGCCGTCGGCGCGGCGCGTTGAGGGCGACCTGTTCGGCGGAATCGGTTCAGGCCTGGCGCGCGATGCGGCGCGCAAGTTTGGCTGAGGGGTTGACGGGCTGACAGGCTGAGGGGCGGCAGGACGCTTCGAACCTATCGGAACGACCGCTTCTGGCCGGAAGCGGCAAATCCAGCCGCGAACGCCCAACGGCCACTCTGCCTCCGCCATGGCATTCCCGCCCGTCACGGGAATGCGTCAATCCGTTGTTATTGGCTTTCGCCAGCCCGCTCTATGGCGGAAAGCACTTCCCACGTCTCAGGGTTGATCTGACAACCCTCCAGCACCATCGATACGAAGGCGCCGATGCCATCCAGAAACCCCGCGCGATACTCCGGCGGGTGCCTGGCTGCATGAGCCAGTGCCCAGCGCAGGCTGTCGGGGCGGAACTGGCGGTGGATGTGCAGGTCGGTCTGCGTGCGGAGCAGGTAGTCGCGCGCGGCCAAGGCGCCGGTGAGGTAGTGGCGGCGTTGGACGGGCGTCATTGGTGTCTCCGTGATTCGTGGGGACGGGGGTGGTGCTTGGGCGGGGACGGGTACGAGGCGGGGCGGTACCCGCTTGCAACTCCGGACATATAACCTCCTGTGAGACAAGGGAGGCCCGGCCGTTCGCTGCTACACGAGGGTGGCGGGCCCGACAGCAGGGGTAGCAGACCGGTCTCACAGGACACCGGCAGACCCGAAGGTCTCCCTGCCCGGCCCGCCATGGAAACAATAGGCGTGCGCAAGCTCCGGATGAAAAAAGCCGCTTGGCAGCGGCTATCCGGCCTGTGAGAAGAGACGGGCTGCTACACCCGACTACCGTTGGTGCGGTAGCGGGGCAATTATAGCCACGGGGGCAGCAGCGAAAGTTGGATTATTGATTCGCACTGGGCGCCGGGCCGAACGTCACGCTTCACCCTCAGACGCTGGCGCTTGACCCTCAAAGCGTGGAACGTCAGTGTCAAACACTGGAGCTTCGCCCTCAGACACTCGAGCGTCAGTGTCAAACAGTCGAATTCCACCCTTTGAGGGTCGCGTTTGAGCCTCAAACACCCGAACTTCACCGTCTGAGGGTCACGTTCCACTGTCTGAGGGTCGAGCGTCAGTGTCAGAGCGTCGAGTTCGACAGTCCGAGGCTCGCGCCTCACGCTCCAACACTCGAACGGCGGGAGCGGGCTTGCTCGCCCATGGGCGAGCGGTTTCCCGTCAAAGGTTGTGTACAGCATTGCGATACGCCGCAGCGGTAGCCAACCTCACCGGGTTGTGCCAATCGGCATGACGTTGATATCCGCTTTAGAAGGAACGCAATGTCTCAGAACTTGATCTCGTTTCAACCCAGCGCCACCGACCTGACCGCCATTGACGGTGCGCTGAAGACACTGGAAGAAAAGCTCGTCGGCCTGATTGGCCTGTCAGTCGAGCAGCGCAGCACGCTCATGAAGATGGGCAGCAAATCCGAAGCGTTCTGCCGCCAGGCAGTGGAACTGCTGAGCAACAACCCCAGCGTGCTTCCTGCCAATTTCAACCTGCAGGAAATGCGACGTGACCTGTTGGGCTTTGACACCCTGCGCCCTCGCCTCGCCCGCATGGAGAAGTTGCTGGAAAGGATGCAGGATTCACAACTCGCAATGGGCAGTGACCTGATGACGGCCGCGCTGGAGGGCTACACGTACCTGAAGGTTGCGGGCAAAGGGGAAGGGTTGGAATCGGCGCGACGGACGCTGTCGGCGCGGTTTAGCCGGGGGCCACGGAAGAAGGTGGAGGTGGCTGGGGAGTGAGGTGAGCGGCTGCTGATGGTGGCCCAGATGTGGGAAAGCCCGCGAGCCTCTCAGCATCGCGGGCTTTTTTCGTTGCTTGGCAAGCTGTGCGGGGGAACCCGAAGGGGTACCGGAAGATCCCTTCGGCGCTTTGTGGGTAAGCCGCCGTCTGGCAACAAGTTGCGACAGCTCGCCGGCAACACCGTCAGCAATGCAGTTCATTCATCCGCTTACGGATGTAGTTCAAGTTATCCCGCCACGGCGACATCTGCTGCGTAGTCACAGACAGCCGCAAAATCCCATCTCGATCCGCCTTAAGCCGCGCGCACTCCGCGTTGACGGCGGCAACCTGCTGCTGAACCGCAAGCGCCTCAGCCGCCAAATCCCGATCCCGCTGCGCCATCCGCTGGTCCCACTGCCGCGCAAGTTGCTCTTCAGCTCGCTTCGCCGCTGCCGCAGCCTCTTCCATTTCACGCTGACGAGCGTTGCCCGGCGCCTCGGTAGGCGCATTGCCGACGAGCGCGCGCATCGCCTGCCCGCACGGTGCTTCCGTGTAGACCGTCTGTCCGTTAATCACGCATTTGTTCACGCCGGCCGCAGGCATGGTGGCCCGTGCTGCGGGTTGCTGCATCGGGGGCATGGGTTGGCGCAGTGGCGGCGCAGCGATGGGGGCCGGCTGTGTTGAAGCGACCTGCTGGCTCGGCACGGCTGCGCCATTGCCAGTGAGCCGCAATTGCTTCGCGGCGATGTAGACCACCAAAAGAACAGCTACCCACACCATCAGGGAAACGATCCAGTGCACGCCCTGCTTGGCGCCCTGGGTCGGCTTGCCATACCAGCGGGCGTATTCCTTCTGCCAGTCGGAATTGCCCAGCTGCGGCTCTCGACGGTCTCTGAACCAATCGCGATCTTGTACTCCCACGACCCTCACCCCTTTGTGTGGCGACTTGTTAGTTATCTGCTCGAATTTATGCAAGACATAATGTGCCGGCGGAATATATACAGATGCACCAAATCCGCTCGCAGGGGCCTACGGTACAACGAATTTACTCACTGCGAAATGCCACAAATAGGGGTATAGCATGCCGGAATTCCAGCGGTGCACAAGTAAATCGCCGTGAAACCTCGAGCGCCGCTTCCGTCGTAAATAAATAGGATTAGGCGTGTACTTGCTTGTGAGCGCGCACTTACGGACTCTCCCCATCTTCAACACAACACCGGCGCGCGCAGGACAATTAGGTCTGCACCCAACATGGGGAGAGCAAAAAACCCGCGAGCATTTACGCTTCGCGGATTCTTGCGCATCGGTTGTCAAACCCCGCCAGTAATCCGGGGGCGCGATCAGGGACGAAACCCGTCCCTGATCTCCGAATAACGGCCCTGTTGTGGCATGGCGGAACCATCGCCCACCAGAACCTCAGAACGAATACGACAGCGTGCCCAGAATGCTGCGCGGCGCGCCGGGCGTGACCCACAGGCTGTTGTACGAGCTGACGTAATACGCGCGGTTGAACAGATTGTTGAGCACCACCGATGCCCGCAGGTGCTTGTCGATCTGTACGTAGCCGTTGAGCTGCACGGTGGTATAGGCGGGCAGCTGGAAGCCGTCCTGCGTATTGGCGGTGTTGCCCGCACGGCTGCCAACGTAGACCACGCCCGCACCCACGCCGGCCTTTTGCCCGACAGGGGGCGCAAATTCATACATCAGCAGCGCGCTGCCGCTCACGCGCGGGATGTCGACCAGCCGGGCACCCGGCGTGAGCACGGTATCGCGCGTGACTTCCGCATCGATGTACGCGAGGTTGGCAATACCACGGAAGCCGCCGCCCAGTTCGCCGTTCCACTCGAATTCCAGGCCACGGCTGCGGACCTCGCCAGCGGCGCGCGAAAAGCCGCTGTTGGCCGGGTCTGCGGTCAGCACGTTGCGCTTGCTCACGTCAAATGCGGCCAGGGTGGCCAACCATTTGGCGCCCGCCCATTTGACGCCGACTTCGTAGCCGTGGCCCTTTTCTGGGGCGAACGCGTTGCCGCTGGCATCGATGCCGTTATTGGGGCGGAACGAATACGCGGTGTTGGCGTAAAGGGAAAGCGCCGGGCTCCACTGGTAGACCACGCCCAGGCGCGGGCTGGCGGCGGTCTGGTTCTGGCTGGTGGTGATGCCGGTGCGGCGGTTTTCGATCGACTGGCGGTAGTTGTCCCAGCGCAGCCCGGCAATGACCTTCCAGTGTTCGCCCAGGGCCAGGGTGTCTTGCACGTAGGCGCCCTGCCCCTCGTCGTGCTCCAGCGCGTTGGTTGCGGTATTGAGCGCAGGCGTTGGCTGGCCGTAGACAGGGTTGAAGATGTCGACGGCATACGGCGCGGCGGCCGTGGGGGTGGAGCGCTGAACGAACTGATCGTAGTTGAAGCGGTAGGCGTCGGTGCCCATGACCAGCGTGTGCGATACGGGGCCGGTCTGCAGGTTGCCGGTCAGCTCCAGCCGGCCTTGCAGGTCGTTGCTGTGAAAGCTGACATTGCGATAGCGGCGCCACAGCGTGCGGCCGTCGGCCTGCAGCGAGAACGCCTCCGACGAGCGGCCGTACAGATCGGTATCGCGCTGCGCCACGCCCGCGTTGACCGACCAGTCTGCGTTGATGCGGTGGTCTACGGTCAACTGGTGGCCAAGGTTGCGCACTTCGTAGTTGCCGTCGCGCGGCTCACCGAGGAAGCGCGAGGTCGGGATCGCGCCCAGCTGGCCGTTGACCGCCACTACGCCGCGATCGAGCGGGGCGCTCTGACGCGCGGCTTCCATTTCGTAGTGGACGATGGTGTCGGGCCCTGCCTTCCACGTAAAGCCGGGCGCCACCAGGTAGCGTTTGTTGGATACGGTGTCGCGAAAGCTGCCGTTGTCCTCGTTCATGACGTTCAGCCGATAGGCGAGCGTGTCGGACAGCGGCCCGGTGGAATCCAGCGTTTCGCGTGTGGCGCCGTAGCTGCCGGCCGACACGCTTACGGTGTTGGCGCTTTTGAACTGCGGCTGCTTGGTGGTGTAGCTGATGATGCCGCCCGGGTCGCCGCGCCCGTACAGCGCAGAGGCCGGCCCCTTGAGCACCTCCATGCGCTCCACGCTGGCGGTGTCGCGCGGCACGCTCATCCCGCGGTTCCACGAGAAGCCGTTGAGCAAGTAGTCGGTGCCAGAGGTGTTGCCATCGCCGGCAAAACCGCGCACGGCGTAGTTGTCCCACAGACCGCCAAAGCTGTTCTGGCGCGACACGCCCGCCACCCAGTCGTACAGATCGTCGCCCCGTCCGGCGGCCACCGTTTTGATGAATTCCGCGTTGACGCTGCTCACGGCAAAGGGGATCTCCATCAGGTCGGAATCCGTGCGCGTGGCCGTGGACGTTTGCTTGGCACGAAAGCCCTGCGGCTGGCGTTGGCCTGTCGCCGTGGTGGTTGGCAGTTGCACTTCCTGCGCCGCCGCGTCGGCTGCGTTCGCCACGCCGATGATGGCGGCCACCATGCCGGCCGCCCACTCCTTGCTGTTCATAACTCGCTTCTCGTTTGATATGCGCTGTGTTGTCTGCAGCCGAGCGTTCACCCGGCGGAAGCGCGCAATCATAAATGAGATTTATTCTCAATACGAGGAATGACCCCGGTCTGGCGGAGGCGGGTCGAGATGACGCAATGGGGCAATGGGGCCGAACATCGGCCTGGAGCGGCAAAGCGCGGCCAATGGCGTTCAGGAGACGGTGGCCTGAACGGCGCCAATGCTGATCTGGCGGGCAGAAAAAAGCCCAGCCGGGAAAGGCTGGGCATCTGGGATTTGGTGGTGCAGTCGGGGATCCAACTCGCGCCTTATCTCTGAAATAATGGCCGTCGGATAGCGCGAGAGTCCAGGCATTCTATATGGTTGCGCCCACGTCGCATCCTCAACCTAGCGCTGCATCTCAGACACGAAGATCCACGGCAGCGCACCGCTGCAATTCACACCTTTCCGATCAGGTAAAAGTTCTTCGATGCCACGCTGCCCCGAGGAGCTCGGTGCTCACCGGGCATCATCGCCATTGGCTCGTTCTAGCGCTTCTTCCGACTGCGGGCCATGCGTCTGCTGTCCCATGCGCACTCCGGGCACCAACTTCCTCGCCAGGCACTGTTGGCGGTAGCTTTCCAGACATGTCCATGGGCGCATTCCCACTCAAGCTTGCCGTGGGCACCGCCGTAGACTGTCGAAAGGCAACGTCCACCCCGCGATCGCGCAAGCTCTTGCATCTGTTCAATGGTGCGGGTCCGAGCCTTGACCGCACAGCGAGGGGCACCACTGCCCCTTGCTAACGTGCGACCAACGCGCTCTCCAGACATGCCCTTCGGCGCATTGCCATTGCAGCGGTGTTTCCTTGTCGACGTAGGACGACAGGCATCGCCCGCCTCGCGCCTTCGCCACCTGGTCGATGTCCTGTTGTGTGGGCTTGATGCTCTGGAAGTGGCAGACCTTGCACCAGTGGCCTTGCAACACGTTATCAAAGCTCGCGGACCACGTATGTCCGGCGTCGCAACACCAACGCAGCTTCGCGCGGCTGTCGGTATAGTGGTCCGAGAGACACTGCCCGCCGTGCTTCGCTGCAGCGGCGCGTGCGTGGTCAAGCGAGTACTTGGTGCGATCATGGCCACACCGCGGGCACCATTGCCCAAGCCGCAGTCCATGCATGAGCATGGCAAACCGGTGTCCCGCCGCACATTCAAGCTCATAGGGCACATGACGCCCCGGATAGCTGGACGTCAAGCAGACCCCACCCCGCGTTCTTGCGAGGGCTCGCACCCATGCCAAGAGTTGACTCCGATGCTCGACTGCTGTGATGCCATTCCGTTGTGGCGGTGCTGCCAGCAGCTGTTGCAGCCGCTTGCGCGTGGCCGCGGACGCTTCCGGAAACCGGGATGCCATCGTCTCGGCGCTGATCTCCTTGAGGCGAACACGACGAATCTGCTCGTCGAGTGCGCGCAATTCGAGCAGCAGGTCAGGCAGCGATTTTTTCGTCATCTGAAGCCCGGTCGAGCATCTTCTGAGTTGAGAGGAAGCGTACCAGCTTCGCCTCATCCGGCTTGAACAAGCGCCCCGTGACGTAATCGAACGCGGCTAGGCGCGCTTCTTCGATAGAACGGAACCCTTCGCCGTTGTGACGCGTCTTCTTCCGCAGGGCCTGCACTTCGTAACACCAACCACCCTCGGTTTCCCCAACCCGGATCAGGAAGCCGTCGGATCGCAACCCCGAGAACCCGTCCTTGCCCTTGCGCCACGCGCGATGGAGCCAGCGATTGCGCTGCTTGATGCGTTCACGGACCTGCGGGGAGAGGTCCATCGGCAGGTCAAGCCTCACCCGCGACTCCATGGCGCCGCTGGGGTCTAGCCGCATGAGATGTTTGCGCCAGGCGAGCACCGATGCTTCAATCCACGCTGCGTTGACACCCAGCGCGCGTGCGGCCGTCTCTGCCGTGTTACGCCAACCCAGCATCGGTATAAGGCGATGAGCGAGCGTTCGCGCTCTGGCACGAAGCAACGGGCTGTGTGTAATACGTGAGAAATACCCTCCGCAGTCCCGGCATTTGAAGCTGGGAAGTCCGCTGGCTTTCATGACCTCGTAGTAGGCGGTCCGTTCGCTGGCGCATTTCGGGCAAGGGCCAGCGGCGATGCTGGGGCTCAGTGCCTCGTGCACCCAGGACATCAGGAAAGCGGTTAAGGCGACGTCTTCTTGCTGATCCAGCGGGCCCGGCGTGATCTTGCGTTGCGGGACTTCGGCCTCCTTCGGGGCGCGCGGCATGGAGGTTTCGCTTACCGCCTCGTCGATCGGGGCGCGCACGATGAGGCCGTCAAGCGTGGAGGCTTCATCATGCTGTGCATCCACTGGGCGCTTGCGGCCGCATTGCGGACAACATACCCGCCGTCGCCCCTTCTTGTCGAAGCCTGCGGACGTAAAGCTGCCGTCGAATCCGCAATGTGCACACTGCACGGGCGGCGTGCTATGGTCGCCTAGTCGCACTTGAATTTCAAAGGCCCCTGATGGGTCTACATCGAGCAAGTAGCTGCGGAAAGCAAGCAGCCAGGCAAGGACCACCTCCCGTGTCAGCCCAAGGTGTTCACCAGCCTGCTGGAGCGACATCGGGTTGGGCAGCAGTGGAAGGATGGCTGCGCCGATGTCCCGATTCGGCATGTGCTCGAAGGGAGTCCGCGTCAGCCGGGTGAATTCGTGTTCGCAGTCGTGGCAAAAAAACGTGGGCAGTCGCCCGATTGTTGTCCGTTGCGGATAGCGAATATGCTGGCCACCACAATGGGGGCAGTCAGGGACGGGGTGCGGCTTTGGGCTCAACAGGTCCGCCCAGAGATGACTCAAGTATGTGGCGAGAGCGTTGTCTTCGGTTGACGCGTGGCCACTTTGGGTAGGTTGTCGCGCCACCTTGTCTTGTAGGCGCCGGCGCGGCGACTCAGAATTTTCTGGTGTAGAGAGCGTCTTTTTTTCCATTAGCATGCTCGCCCTCTGGCGGCTACTTCGAGCGCTTGCGGTTATGCGCGTGGACTGTAGCCCGGTTCACCACAGGGGCGGCTTCTTGGTATCAACGTGGCACGTTTTCGAGCACGATTTCTACGCGCCGGTTCAGTGCTCTGCCTGCTGCGGTACGGTTGTCGCCGACGGGGTCTTTCGCGCCACGGCCAATCATCGACAGCCGATCCTGCGCGACACCGTGCTCTTGCAAATGCTGCCCAACTGCCATGGCCCGCGCCGTGGAGAGTGCGGCGTTCGACTCGATGCGGTCTCGCGGGCCGGGGGCATCGTCGGTGTGACCGAGAATGGTGATCTTGCCGCCGGTGTCCGCCAGTACCTTGGCGAGCCGGTCAAGCTGACGCGACAGCACGGGCGTGAGGTCTGCGCGGCCGGAGGCAAATCCTTGGTCACTGCTGAAAGCCAAGTAGATTCGATCGTCTTTGGTGCTGATGCCAACGGGGGCAGCACCCGCTTCAGAAGACAGTGCGCGTGAGATGCGTTCCTCTAGCGTTTCTTGTTGTTTGTGTAGCTGGGCAGACAAGGCGTCGACCCTATTGGCGAGCCTTTGGTTTTCCAAATGCTGCCGGTAAATCACGATGCCGAAGCCAAGGATCAGTGCCCCGGCAAGCAAGGCTGCGATGACGGGAAGCAGTGAGCGACGCTGCTGCTCCTGCGGTAGCTCTTGGCGAAGGAGCAGCACCTCAGGAGCCTCTCGGCCGACGCTGGCCACCGAAACAGTCGCCACGGCAGGTGCCGCGATGGTAGGCGTTGGTGTCGGCAGGGGGGCTGGCGGCGCAGCAACTAGCCGATGCTGTATCGGGATTTCTGGCAACGGCATGCCGCGCTCGTCGCCCAAGCCGCGTTTGATCAGAAGTGCGATGACTTCGAGTGCGTTGCCGCTGGCGTTCGGTGTCTCCTGCAGTTTCCGAATCCAGGCACGGCAATGCTGGCCGCTGCCATTCTCTTTGTAGAACTCGACGAGCAGGCTGTGCTGTAGCCAGATGCCACGCAGACTATCTGCGCGCCCGCGTACGCGGCTGCCGGCTTGGTCCAAGGCCGCACAGAAGCAGTAGTGCACGGCCTCTACGCTGTCGGCCTTGAGGGCTGCGGCTTGGCAAGCCTTCTTGAAGTTCACCAGCTTGGCACGCACCTCGGATTTGAGGGCGTCCAGGCGAGCGGCGGACTCCAGGGAGGGCGAGAGTTCGTCCAGCAGCCAGAACAGCGGTTGGGCGAGCCGGAGCATGTGGTTTTGGGCCTGAGCGTTGCTATTGATCATCACCCTGACCTCCCCGGACATTGGAAGCCCTGCAGCAGCCCAGTCGTCCACGGATTGGCCAAGCTGCCAGTGTTGATGTCGAGCTTGGCCTTGCGCCCATCGAAGTCGTACTCAGCCACAAAATGGCTGGGCGACACCGAGTTGGCCAGCTTGCCCTTGGCGATCACACGCATCATGGCCCACGGGCCGCTGGCGATGAGCGACGAAGTCTCGGGCCGAACACGCGGGCTGGCCGTGATCTCGGCCCCTTGCCCGCCGCGCGGCCCGGGCCACGTCACCTTGAGCGGGATCACTGGGCCATGGACGTAGCGCAGGCTCTGGCCATCGAAGTCCATCGTCAACTCAACGATTTCCGGGTCGAGTTCGACCACCTTCAAGTCGACCTTCCAGGCCATCTTCTTGGCGCCAGGGTCGCGGAAGAACACTTCGCGGATTTCCTTGGCACGCTGGAACGGAACGAGGCTCGGGCCTGCGACGGGCGGCACGTCGGGCGCGGTCAGCTTGTAGCGCCATGGCGAAATCGTCGTATCTACGTGCGGCGCCAGGACTTTCTGGAAGAAGTCATCCAGCACGCCACCGCTGGCGAAGACACGCGCAAAGTCTTCGGTATCCACGTCCTGTTTCGATGTCGGCGTGAAGGGGTACTTGCCGTCGATGGCACTACGGCAGCTCTCGCCGATGACGGCATTCATCTGGGCGACCAGGATGTCGCCGATGCCTTTGTTGACGTCGCGCGTGCCCTGCACCACCAGGTCGGCCAGCACTTCCTTGAGCGGCGCCGGCAGCTTGGCGGCTTCCATACGCAGCTGGGCGCCGGCCTCAGAGGGCGGCGGCAGGTTGCGAGTCTCCAATGCGTTGCTGGCGACCATCAATGAGGTGTAGTACGCGTTGACCATGCCGGCAATGGCGTCCAGCCGCGGCTTGTTGTTGGCGGCTTGAGCGTTGGCGGCGGTAACGTCGGCTTGTCCGGTGACGACTTCGCGCAAGGCGGCGAAACGGCTGTCGACCAATTCCCGTTCTTGGCGAGCCTCCGCGCGGGACGCAAAACCTGTGATTTTGTCGGTCTTGTTGCCCAATGCACCGAGTGCCTTGTCGGCCAGAGACTTATCGCCGGGCTCGGCCGGTTGGCTTAGGGTCGTTTCCTTGACGACGACGCGCCCCAGGCGCGCGAGCGGTGAGTCCGGGGCAGCGAAGTTGCGCAGCACCTCCAGATCGAAGGTGAGGTTGTTGCCCGTGAGTGCGCGAATGTCACGCAAGAACTCTGTCCACCGCTGCGCGTATTCCGTCAGGTACAGACGGCGGATTTCTCGCGTGACCGGGTCGTCGCCAGTCAGCTTGCCAGCCGTGCTCTCAAGCGTTTTTTTTTGAGCGCCGCCTGCGCGCCCCATCACCCAGGCGTCAATCGCCTGCGCTTTGTTGACGAACTCCGGCAGGCGGGCATTGAACAGGTTGTGATAACCCGCGTACGTGAACAAGCCGGGAATACCCCGCTCCAGCGGCTCACCACTGGCACGCGAAAAGACCGTGCCGGCCTGCGGGCCAATCGCTCGCACAAGCGTGAAATCGGCCGGGGCCTCTTCCATTATGGCGGCTTTGGCACGCTCGTACAGACGCTCGGTCGACGTGTTGCCGTCCAGAAAATCCCGCGCGGAGCGGATCAACGCCTCATTCTTGGCATAGGGCGATTGGATCGCCCGGCTGCCATCGAGCAAGCTGTTGAGGTGCTCGACCACGGTGATTCGGCCACCAAAGGCATCCGCGCCGCCCGTTGCCCAGTCGTTCTGCACCCAACTGCGTACGTCGGCGGCATTGAACTGCGTCTTGTCGTACAACATCAGGTAGACGCGCAAGGTATCGTAAGTAAGCTTGGCGTCTTGGTCAGCGACGGCGGCGGCAAGCACAGCCTCCACCCGACGGACCAAATACGGCACCAGCAGGTTGTCCTGCAGCTTGACGTGGGTGGCCGTGGACACGGCGAGCACGGGCGGCACGACGTACAACCCATAACGCCAACTCAGTGACGGGTCCAGCAAGTTCAGGTTGGTGAACGCCGGCAGATCATGCGCTGCGGCCAGCAGGTCTGGCACACCGTCGGCTTCGGGCTTCTTGTAGAAACCGGTCACCTTGGCGGTCAGGGCCTTGGCCTTCTCCTGGACCACGTCGAGGTAATTGGAGTTGTGGCCGAAACTCGTATAGAGGCCAGCGACCAGCCACAGGACGAATGCCAGCACTGCGGTATGGGCCAGTAGCCGCATCAGGCGGAAGCGGAATTCCCAACGCAGGTTGGGCCGCACCAGATGTGCCTCGGCAAAGATGCCGCGCTTGAACAGGTCCGATAGGAAGTAGCTGTCAGAGCCCACCGTGCCACGCGCGGCCTGAGCCTCGCCGGGTGTCTTGCCATCCAGGACTTGCAGGGCCACCGTGTCGCTGGCAGCGACCACCGACTCGCCGGTCTGTGCGGCACTGGTGAAGTACACGCCACGCAGCATGGCCTTGTTCTGCGTGTTGTCGTAGCGTGAATCTGCAAAGATCTGCTCGACGAGGTCCGCGAGGGGTTCGGTCAGGCCATCAAACTCTTCAACCAGGCCGAGCAGGACCTTGCGGCGGCCAGCATCGAACTCTTCGTTGAAGCGATCGGCTTCGCCTGCGACGAGGCGTTTTTCCAGCGCGGCCATCTCGGTGCGGCACAGCTCGCTCAGCGCCGGCAGAACTTCGTTACGTTTGGCCTTGCGATCGACAGGCAGAACGAAGCCCCACGACTGCGCGCGCCCTTCACTTCCCAGGTATTGGAAATACTGGGCGAAACCGCTCAACAGATCGAGCTTGGTCACCACAACATAGATGGGGAACTGGATGCCCAGCTCCTGTCGCAGCTCGGCCAGACGTGTGCGAATCTTGAGGGCCTCATCCGCACGCTGTTGTACGGTTTGCTCCACAAGATCCGCCACGCTGACGGTGACCACCACACCGTTGACAGGGGTACGCCCCCGGTACTTGCGCAGCAGGCTGAGGAATTTCTCCCATTCGGCCCGCACGGCGTCCGGCGTGTTGTTCTGGCTGGTGTAATTGCTGACGGTATCGATCAGGACGGCTTCGTTGGTGAAGCGCCATACCGGGGCTTTGCGATCCTCATTGGCTTGCGATGGCGAACCGGCGCCACCCGTGAGCGGAAAACGCAGGCCCGCGTTGGTCAGCACGCTGGTCTTGCCGGCGCTGGCGAACCCCAGGGTGAGATACCAAGGCAACTCGTACAGGTAGCGACGCCCCTCGAAGAGTTTTGATAGGCCGCTGCCGGTGCGCAGCGCCTTCAACTGGCGCATGGCGGCTTCCACGCTGGCCGTCACGGCCTTGGTATCAGCGCCGGCGACGGGTTCGTCGCTCTTGGCTTCCGTGCCCATCACCTTGTTGCGGAACCCCTCGTCCGTGCGAATGCGGTGCCACAGCAGGTAGACCAGATAGACAGCCGACACCAGCACGATGATGGCAATCAGCAGCAAACGCGGCGTTGTGTCCTGCAGCGGGTGCTGCCCATTGAACGCCAGCAACGGCCCGGCGTGCCAAATCAAAAGGCACAACGCAGTGGCCACCACAAAGAACACGGGCAACCCGAATACCAGGAAGAAGTACAGCGCCAGCAGCAACGCAATGACAGCGATGCGCGTGCCGACGCCGGCCATTGGCACCATGCCATCAAAGCTCAGCAGCGGGCCGATCCACCAGACAGCCGCCGAGATCAGCAGGATCGCCACCAGGGTCAGCGCCTGCCAGGACACCATGGCGGTGCCTACTTGTTTCAGAAATTTCATGCCTGCAATCTCACTGCTGCGTGACGTCGATCTCGACCCGGCGATTCTTTGCCCGGCCAGCCCACGTGCTGTTATCTGCGACGGGTTCGGTGTCGCCCTTGCCGATGGCTTCCAACCGACCCTGCGCGACGCCCTTGCTGGCGAGGTATTCGGAGACGTGCACGGCACGCTCTTCTGACAGCACCTGGTTCGAGGGGAATCGAGCGGTGCGGATGGGTTGGTTGTCGCTATGACCGGTAACGGTGACCTTGCCCGGTACCTTGGCGATCTCGGCGGCGACCTTGTCCAGCAGCGGCTGCACCTTGGCGTTGACGTCGGCACGGCCACCGGCAAACATGTCGTCGCCACGGAAAGTGACCGCGCTGTGGCTGGCGTTCTCGTCCACCGTGACTTGGCCACGGGCGATTTCGTCTTTGAGTAGCTCAGCCAAGCGCAACGGTGGGGCCTTGGGCGGAGGTGGAGGCGTGATCTGGCCGATGGCGTGGATCTGCTGCTCCAGTTCGCGCGCTTGCACCGAAAGCTGGTACTTGTACCAGGCGAATAGGCCAAAGGCGGCCAGGCCCAGGACAGTGGCGCTCAGCCAGATGGGGACGGTGCGGATCATGGAGAACCGTCCGGCAGGCGCAACGTTCAGGTTCGATGCGAGCTCTCTTGGGACAGCACCACGACGCTTGCGAATCAGGTCGTAGAGGCGCTGGCGGATGGCCAGATGCTGGCGGTCGCCATCGGCCATGTTGCCGTAGCGGCCTTGGAAGCCCAACGCGAGCAGGTAGTAGATCACCTCGATGACGTCGATGTGTTCTTCCGGGCTGTTCACCAACCGGCCCAGCACGTGGAAGACTTTCTCGCCGCCTTCGTGCTCACCATGCAACTTGATCAGCAGGCTCTCGCTCGCCCAGTTGCTCCGGCTGCCCCACGATGCGCTCAGGGCGGCTTCGTCCAGCGCCGTGCACAGGCTGTAACGTGCCGCCAGGATATGTTCCGTGCGGATGCCGGCCCGTTCACAGACGGTCTGAAAGTCGTGCAACTCCTGCACCAGGACTTTCTTCAGCAAGTCGGCCTGATCAACGCGCAATTCGGCGGGCATGTCCGCCAGTGCACGCAGCAAGGGGCGAGCAGCCGAGAGCAATGGATTGACCTGATGCAGTGCTTTCTCGACGCGTTGCTCGATTGGTTTGCGCTTGATTTGGCGCGGCTCGTTGGCGGCTTGTGCGGCCGTATCGTGTGCCTTGCCGCCCTGTTGGGCCATGTCGGGCGCTGGGACGTGCGGATTGATGCCGCCAATTGTTGCGGGACTATTCATTGCCGTACCCCCCACAGTTCAAGCCGCAATTCTGGGAACTGCCCGGCCACATGCAGGGCGAGCCCACCATAGCGCTGAACCTGTGCCCAGAGCGGGTGGTCCTGATCCAACTCGAAATACACTTGACCGGCGTTGAATGGGATCTGGCGCGGCGGCACGGGCATGGCTTGTAGCGGTACGCCGGGCAGGTGCGAGCGGATCAGTTCCGCCAACCGCTCGGCCGGGCCGACCTTGGCCTGCGCGGGGAACTGGTGCTGCAATGTGTCTGGCGGCAATTGGGCGCCCACCGCCAACACAAAGGTGCTGAAACGCGCGAACTCGGCCGGCTCCAGCACGGCCAGTTGGATGCCGTTGCCTTGGTTACGCAGTTCGATCCGCTGCGCGCTGCGCTCCAGGACGACGTTGAGAAGGACGCGCAAGTCGTCCACGACGGGCTTGATGCAGGTGTGCGGCTCATCGTGCCGGTACGCGTCATATTCCAACGGTCGGCGGGTTGCGGTACGCACGAAGGTGGACAGTTCTCCTGCAAACGCGGTCAACTCCACATAGAGCGCTTCGGGCGAGGCGCTCTTGGCGTTGAGCATATGGGTGAGCACCGGCTCGACGCGGTTGAACAGTTGCAGGATGAGGTATTCGGAGATTTCCGCTGCATCTCCGCCGCGCGTGCTGGAGGCGGTCAGACGCTCAGCCATGGCGCTGGCGCGCAGGCGCACCAAGCCGTGCACTTCGGCAAGCCATGTGTGCAACAAGGCGCTGGCGGTGTAGACGTTGACGGGGGGGATAAGCGCCGGGTCCAGGCGGACACTGCCGTCGGCGCGGATTTCCGTGACCTTGGCCAACGGCATGCCGAGCCAGGATTCGGTCAGTTCTTTCTCGGGCAGCAGACGCAGGCGCAGATCACTCAATTGGACGAGCTTGGGGCCTTGGCCGATGGAGTTGGCGTCCAGCAGGTCTTCCTCGAAGCTGCGGTAGCGGGCCAGCGAATCCTGAGCACTCTCGTCGAAGGTGGTTTCTTCGGTGTTCGGCGTGCGAATGGGGACGGCCAGGTAGATGGTCTGGTTCAGGTGCTCGTGACGCAGTGCCAGCGGCGCGGGCAGCTTGGCGTGGGCCGGCGCTTCGAACGGTGTGCCGTCCTGAAAAATGCCGGCGGCCCCCGAGACGACCAGTTTGCCGAGCGCGAGCGATTCAGTATCGATCACGAAGTGATGAAAGCCCCAAAAGAATGGGCTCAAGGCAGCGGCGCGCTTGTGAGCGAAGTGCTCCAGGTAGCGCTCCTGCTGCTGGAAGAGCTGCGGGCGCAAGAACAGCCCTTCGCTCCAGACGACTTTGTTGTACCAGCTCATGACTTCAATCAGGTTTGGATACGGTGATGGCTTGCTGATCAAGCGCGATCTGCAGCTTGACCTTGCGGGCGGGGATGGCGGCGCGGTACCACGCGGCTTCGGGCGCGGGCGGCAGTTTGTAGACGGTGCGCCAGGTGGCTTTGCCTAAGTCTCGGTAGCCGACAAGGAAGCCAAGCGCCTGCGTGTCCGGGTTGAGCTTGCGTTCGATGTCCTGGAACTCGCCGGGGCGCAGGATGAATTCGTCGCGGGCGAGCAAGTCCTGCATCAGAACCGTGCGATCGTTCGATTCGAGCGAGTAGTAGTCGGCTTGCTCGAACGTGCTGGCGGTCTTGAGCTCGTACAGGCGCACCAGTACGGGGGACGCCCTGCCCTTCTCATCAGGGTTGAGGGAGTCGCCTGCCTGGATGGCCAGATCGAGCTTCAGTTGCTCGGGTTGGGCTGGGGCGGTGGAGCAGGCTGCGAGCGCCAGCGAGAGCGCCCACAGCATCAACAAACGGAAGATCATGCTTTGCCTGGCTGACTGCCGATCAGGATGTCGCCGCACTCGGTACCGTCACCTGTACGGGCCATGACGTCGCCGCCGACTTTGGCGCTGCCGCTCACGTTGACGATGCGGTTGACGCCGTGGATTGGGCAGGTGACGAGGTCGCCCAGGCGGGCGATGGGGCGGCCGCGGATTTTGCTGGTGGGCGAGCCCGTGGTGACAACGGAGCCATGGGCGCCCACGTCGCCTACGGTGATGATTGGTGCGGACATATCAAACCTCTATCGAACGATCATTGGCATTGGGACGATGGGTCCGCCGGTAGCCCCGGTAGCACCGGTAGACACGGCGGCAACTAGAGCGAGCGGGAAATCACAGTGAGCGGAAATAGTGCAATGGTCAGAAGGACCACCGCCCCGTCTGCGGCAACAGTTACGGGCGTAAGCAACACCAAAGCAGCCTTACCTCCGAGAGGTAGCTCTTCTCGAACATCCACGCTGTAGGATTGATTAAGCTTCTTGGTCAGGCCTTCCGGTGCTTTGAATCCCTTGGCGCTATAGCGTTTCCCGCTCAAATCAAAATTTAGATGGGGTTGGCTCGATGACGCCACTTCGAATCCGTACGACTTCGCCAGTTTCAAATCGTCATCGCTGGATTCTGTGGGCATTTTCAAAAAGAACCACCCCTTAATCTCAGCATCCGGAGTCACCTCGAACTGGCGCATCTCCGCCGACAATTTGGGATGAAGCGGCGAATCGAGAATCTCGATCAGCTTGGGTGGCGTATCGAAGATGTAGTGATAGTCCACTCCAAGCACGACGATCTTCTTGCCGTCACTGCTGACTAAAATCTGATTCACTGGCTCTTCGTAGCTCTTGTATCTTCTTTTTGAAAGTTCGTCGTAAAGCGCATTGGTTGCGCATCCGCCCAATCCGAATAACGGCAATGCCGACGCACACAAGAACAACCTGCGATTCATGGCCCTTTCTCCCTATCAATATTTTTGTATTGGTTTGTTTACTTTGAGCCTGTCGGCGTGCCAAACCACGGCCAGTACGCCCGACTCTCACCTCGCGCGCGATCCCACTGGGTAACGGGTGGCGTCGGCTTCCAGCCCGGCGGCGGGCCAATCAGCACAGCCCACGCATCGCTGGGGTCGGCAACGCTGGTGACGACAGCACTCTTACCGCTTTGGTTGGCATAGGCGGCGGCAAACGCAGCGTTGGTGGCAAAGCTTGCCGCCCGCGCCGGGCCCTCCATGTGTTCGGACACGCTGTAGACGTTGGTGACCTGATCCAGATCGGGCCAGTGCTGGTGTACTGCGGCGCGAAGCGGACCCATCAATGCGTTGATGTTGGGAGCGTGCTTTTGAACGTCGTAATAAATGCGCTCAACAGGCTGACCCTCTGGAGCCTGCTCTTGTATGGTCTTCATCAAGCCGCTCCAAGCGCCGCCCGGGGTGGCCGCTTTGGCGCCGATGCCGCCTTCATGGTGCTGGGGCGTGTAGATGGACGCCAGCGGCGTGTAACCCCAATCGGCACTTGGGTGGCCGAGGATCAGGAGAGTGCTGTTCTCATTAGTCTGCTCGCCCATCGGGTAGTTGGGTGCGTCCATGTTCCACACCCACACCAGCTTGTTTGGGTTCTCGGCCAAGAACTTGAGCGCCTCTTGCAGATCGTAGAAACCGACCGTCTCATCACCTGCCTTGAGTACGACCTGAGGGAGCCTGCCTGTGGGGTTGAATTCCATGTCCTTGGCGCCGGCGCTATTTGCCACCTTGTCAAAGACCAACCTGCGGGCACCTTGTAGCGTCAAGGTTTTCTCCCCAATGATCATTTCCTCGGACGCGGGCGCACCGCGTACGGCTTCACCATGCCGGTCTTTATGCAGGGTGACCCAGTAGTCTCGCATGCGCTCTTCTGCATGGGCCGCGTCATACGCTAGATAACTCGGCGCGGGAATGCCCATGGCCTTTTGATCGTCCAATAGCTCCTGATCCCAGCTACCTGCGTTACTGCTGAAGTAGGTTGGCGTATTGAGCCATTCGCGCGGCATGCCAGCGAACACGATGGCGTCGATGTAGTCAGGACGACTGGTCCCTGTGCGGATCGAGTAGAAGTAGTTCGGGTCAGCCGGATAGGATCTGAAGGTACTTAGTGGCTTGCCCACCAACTCAGTGAAAGCCCCAACAAATCTGTCCCGTTTGACCCACGGATAGTCTTCAAGCCGCTTGTTCCGGGACATGCCAAGGGTCAGCTCCCCCACCGCATCCCCCAACTTGAATTTCGCCGCCTCCCGGTCATTTGCATTGGGCTGTGCCAACCCCTGCACCCACAGCAGGTTCCATTGGGTGGGATAGCTGCGTCGCATCAGCGGATTGAGCCACTGCACGCCCAGTACCACGGCCGCGGGTGTTTTGGCGGGGTCGGTGGGTGCGGCAGGAGTTTGCATCCGTGGCCAGGCCACGGGCTTGCGAGAGTAGTTGGCAGACATCGAGACTCCAGAATGGCAGGCGGTCAGCAACAGGCAGGCGGTGACCAGCATCTTGGTGGCCATGCCCCTGCTCCTGTTCAGATTGGATTGAAACAAACGGGTCATATCGGTTCCCTATGCGTAGCGCGTGTCGGTGTCATCCGGCTTCTTGTGATGGGACTGGAGCACAGGTAGGACGTTGCGCTCAGCCTTAATATCAAGGACCGTGAGCGCACCTTGATCTGGGTCGAACTTAGGCGCCTCCATCAACCTCTTCCCTCCCAACAAGGCGGTTTCGTAGTACTGAAATTCCTTGTCATCCGCGCGCTCCCTGCCCGGCGGAAAGTCATCGCCATCCTCCGGCTTACACCACCGCCAATCCGCCATCCTGCGCAACTGGTTCATCTGCACGTTGCTGAACTGGCACAGGCCCACGTCCACGTCATAGGCCAGCACGTGCTCGCTGTGCTCGGGGTTGGTCAAAATGGTGGAGTGGTTGGTCGCTTGCTGGTCAGCGCCCTTGGCGAGCAGGCCCATGCGCTCTGACTTCTCGAACACTTCAAAGTCCGTGCCCTTGATGTCATCGTGATTGGCCGCGCTCATCTTCTTGATGTCGTCTTCGTTGAAGCGCTTACCGCCGAAAACGTTGAGTGCACCATCGGGGCCAAACCATTGTTTGTCGCCGCTGCCGTCGTAGATGGCACGCCGCGCTTTTTGTCGAATACCGGCGTTCTGGTCGTAGCGCATGGACGCTTCGCTGGCGGCGTCGCCGTGCCCCGTCTTGCGTTGTTCGGCATAGGCGTCTTCCCCTTCGAAGGTTTCGCGCTTAGGGTTAAGCGAATCGCTGGCGGATTCCTTGTACCGGTTGAATGGCCCCTTGATGCGTGGATCGCCATTGCCCAGGGGCTCTCCGAAGCGGAACCAAGAGTTGCTTGCCAAATAGAGCGATTTGGGCTCAATCCCCTTGCAGGGGACTTCTGGCGCATTCACACAGACCTTCCAATCGTCTGCTGGACGACCATTGAGGTCGGCGGCGCTCTTGCTGACAGCACTGCCGATCCACAAGCCCACCTGGAAGACGAACCCCCAGACCGTCGCATTCGCCTTGCCGATGACGCTACGGCGGTCGTCACCCCAGATTTCTTCGATCTGCATACGCAACCGGTCAGCTCGCGGCGTCCAGAACTGGTTTTCGCTCCGATCGGCACCGTTCGTATGGTTCCAATAGTCGAAGTAAGTGCCAGGGCTCGCGCCCACCTTGTAGGGTTGTCCGGGCTTGCCTTCGGCCCACACGCGTTGGAACAGGATGTCTTTTGCACCGGTAGCCTCGACGTCTTTCTCACTCAGGCCCAGCCAGCCAATGCCTTTAACGGTATCAATGGAAATCACGCGGTCGTGCGGGTTGCAGTACAAGAACACGCGCTTGCGCGTTTGTCGGGCTGCTTGGTCTTGTGCAGTGGTGCATGGTTGGCTACCGCACTTGGGGTTGCTGTTCCAGAGTTGCGCATCAACCGTGGCGTTGTCGTAGTGATTGGGCTTGAAGTTGCGCACGATGTCGAAGAAGTTCTTCAAACCTTCAATCCGCGCTTCGTACTTGACGCGCCCTTGCAACCTCCTCCAGTTGTATTGCGCGTAGTTGTCAGCACCGCTTTTTTGCACGCTGTACGGCGCGTTGGCCAAGACGTAGTTGTCGGCCACGCCGAGCCCCTTCAGATCTGGATGGTTAGCACCGAAGTAGGCGGAACCCAAGCCAACCATGTTGCCCTGGCTGTGGCACACCACAGTGATGGGGCAATCCATCCCCTCATGCTGCGCACGGTGGATTTCACGAATGCGGGCCACCAATTTGGCCAACCGCCATGCAGCAAAGGCCTGGTAGTGACGAGCAGGACAACTGTAGACCTGGCGGTCGCTGGTGTTCATGTCTTGCACAGCAAGACCGAGGAAGAGGCCGGTGTCCGTGCCGTTGCCAAACATGTCTGGCAAAGCGGAGCAGCCGTTGGCGAAGGGGCCGCCGGCCCACGCATCGGTTTCGTCAAGCAAGATGCTGCCGCCTACGGTGGCAATCTCCTTCTGGCTGGCCTTGTAGCCCCAGCGAAAGCGGATGATGGGGCTGTAGCCGGCATCCTTGATGAAGGTGGTGGACTTCAGATCATCGTGAATGTAGCCATCCTCAGTCAGCTCGCCCATGTAGCTCGCGGGCCGTAGCTGGCCGCTGCCCTTGATGCGGTGGAGTTGATCGTCGTTGCGCTGCAGGCGTGCGTTGAGGCCGGCCACCAGGCCAAGCTCGCTGTCGTCAAACCACTCGCCCATGGAGTTGACGCCGTGCACGAAGATGATGACGCCGGGCAGCGGCAAGGGCTGTTCCACATCCAGGCGAGGATTGCCCGGCAGACATAGCGCTTCGGCGCGTGGGCCGCACGAAAGGGATCCAGTCGAGTCAGTCATGGTTACTTCTCGTCTAACTTGTAAAAGCCGTCAGATCATCAAGGGAGAATGGAGTGCAGTACGACATTGCGCGAGAAATCCCCCAACATGCCCTCAGCGATTGCCTGATCCTCGGGTGACTTCGGGGATGCTAGATAGCGAGTTCGATAACGCAATGCCTCCGGCAAAGAAGCCATAGAAGCAGCAACAACACAGTTGAGATTGCTCTCGCAAGGTGCGCCGTTAATTTGATAGGCCCGCACGACTTCCGCATAGCAACTCAACCGCGGCTGGTTGCTCACGCGTTCACTCAACATGCAGCGCATCATTGAGTACTCCGGCACGTCGCCTCGAATCGCGATCGCCGCTTCAAGCTTGCTCAATGCGCCCGCATAGTCCCGTCGACCAGCATGCTCGCTCGCTTCTTGTGCCAGCAAGAACGCTCGTTTCGACTCTGGCGTTGGCACTTGCTTAGCCTGGTCAGCGACTCCACTCGATTGCGTTGAAATTCGTTCCCCTTGCCGTGGCGCGACCGGAGTGTCGGCACCACTCTCAGTGCAACCGAGAAGCCCTGCACTCGCCAGGGCAAGAGATAGCAACCAGGCTTGATTTCTAGACATTGATGACTCCGCTCTTACCGTTGCCAGGGACAACTTGAATCGGCACCGCGATTGCGCCACGAGGTGGGTTAGGTACCGCGTGACCTTCATCGCCTTTATAGATGTACCCACCGCTGATAAGCAGCTCGATCTTCATCGAGGGGTCCGCTTTCGGCAGCTTCAACACGACTGAGCCAATGGGCGAAGAATTGTCTTTCGGCCAAACGCCAGCTTCGTTGTCCAAGCCCAGCGGAGTACTCGGCCCTTCGATGCCGTTAATGCGAAGCGAGGCCGAGGCAAAGAAATGCGCCTTACCTATTCTTCCGGCGCTGGTGTAGCCCATCGCACTCAACCAAATGGACTCTTCCGCACCGCCGCTCTTCACTGCGAGCCCCCCCTTGAGATTGAACGCGCCATTCATGCCAACACCTTCCACAAACAAGTAGGCCCATTGGTTGATCTGATAGCTTTGCTGCGCAAGCTGATAGCGATACTCGCGGCCCTCCTGCCCAGCACCATTTCCCCCCACCAGCGCCGCCTTCACCATGCCTGACACCGAGCCAGTCGATTGGCGCTCGCCGAATTTGACTGCCAACACGTCAGTCGTCTCGGACTCATGCAACTCGGTTTCTCCAAGAACATTGGTGACGCCCTTGATGACGCTGCCGTCCTTCTTGGTGATTTCGTATGCGCGGTTGGCAACCGGCTTGTTGTCTGCGGGCCGGATCAGTCGGAACTTACGGCCGACATCCCCTGAGTCAAACTGCGGCAGCGCCCCATTAAGCCCCTGCGGCCCCGGCACATCAAAATTCCCCGTATGCAGATGGATGAGCGTGGGCCCAAAGGCCTCGACCTTGCCGTCGGCGATGCGAATGCCTGCATCGCCACTCATGAGGGTGATGCCCGTCTTGGCATTGAGCAGGATCGTGCCGTCCGTGGCGGTGACGACCACATCCTGCTTGGCGTTGGCAGTGATGCTCTTCTGCTGCGCTTGCAGCACGAGTTGCCCTTGATGGGCAATGCCCTTCCACTCACCGCTATGCGCAAACAGGCTGATGCCGGTGCCGGCGTTGACGAGGTATTGCTGCCCTGCCGTTTGTTGCTGGTTCAGTTTGGAGACGGTGTCGATGTGCTGGCCGGCATAGCTGGTCAGGCTCTTGGGTGTGGCCAAGGCGATACCGGCCGGCGCGTAGGCGCCTAGCAGGGGCTGGCCACCCTGCCCCTGCGCGTCCTTGTGGTTGTTGGCGCCGGCATCCCACTCCTCAATGGCTTTCGTGAGGGTGGATTGCGGGTCGGCGTCGGTTTTCAGGGCTTCATGTTGGCTGCTGTAGTCGCCCAGGGATTTGGCGGCTTCGAGCGCGGCTTCCATGCAGCGGATGAACTCTTGCCGGTCGAGGTGGCCGCCCACGGCGGCAACCTGCCCTTCGGTGGTGAGGAACAAGCCCTTGGCACCCCGGATGGCACCCTGGCCATCGGTGCGCAGATCAAAGCCTTCACCGCGTGGGTCTTTGCGCCCAGGGTTGCCGGGCACGCCGGTCAGATAGCCAAGGTTGAGTTGGCTAGTTTGGTGGTCGGACGACAACTGCGCTTGAATCTGACCCTGCGTGTCGTCCATCAGCAGGTGGTTACGCCGCTTACCGAACAGTTCCTTGCTGGCAATGCCGGATAGCGCATGCTGGCCGGGAAGCTGCCACGGAGGCAGATTCAGTTGGTTCGGCACCCGCCCAATGATGATGGGCGTGTTCGGGTCGCCGTTGAGGTAGTCAACGAGCACTTCCTGCCCGATGCGCGGGACGTGCATGGCGCCGAACTGGTCGCCCGACCAGCCGTTGGCGACGCGAATCCACGGTGAGGAGTTTTCGTTGTATTGGCCGTAGCGGTCCCACTCAAATTGAACCTTTACGCAGCCGAAGTCGTTGGTCCAGACCTCTTGGTTCTCGGGGCCGGTGACGACGGCGCGCTGGATGCCTTTGACACGCGGCTTTGCGGTGGTCAACGGCGGGCGGAAGACTTCATCCGTGGGGTGGGCTTCGAAGCGGACGTGGCAGGCATAGCGCTGAGTGCTGCCGGATTGAATGCCGACGTCTTCGAGCTGGAATTCGGTGCTGACGATGAGGAATTCGCGGTTGAGGTCGTCCTTGTCGTGGTTGGCGATCTGGTAGGTGTTGCCTGCGGCAATGCCGCGCAGTGCGCCGGCACCACGCACGCGGCGGCCTTTGGCACGGCGCTCTTCCATGCGGATGCGGGCGCGCTGGCTGCCGATGTCTCGGCTGGTGTAGACGCCGGGTTCGTATTCGTAGCGTTCAAACTCGGAGAACCGTGTGTCGCGCGGGAGGCTGTCGTCGGTGGTGAGATCGGCCTTGGGCTGGCGCGGGTCGTAGTCTTTGAGGGTGATCTTGCCGGTGCGCAGGCGGTTGATGGGTTCGAAGCGTGTGAGGTGTTCTTCGTCAACCCTGAAGCCCTGCGGGTAGATCGGCAGGGTGTGGTACGCGGCGCTGGGGAATTTGCGCCAGGCGCCGGATTCGGAGACGAGGACGAGGCGGTGGTGGCCGCCGTCGTGTTCGAAGAAGTAGGTGATGCCCCATTCTTCGGTCAGGCGTTGGATGAAGTGGGCGTCGGTTTCGCCGTGCTGGACTTCCCATTCGAGTTTGGGGAAGACGCTTTCATCGAGGCGTTTGTCGACGCTGAAGGTGTATTCACTCAGGACTTCATCGAGGATGTCGATGACGGACTTGTTCTGGAACGATTTGTAGTCGGCGGTCTGGCTGGCGAGCCAGAGCCACGGGCGCAGGGTGTAGCGGTAAAGGCGGTTGTCGCTCACGCCGCCGATTTGTTCGACGGCGGTAATGACGCCGGTGATTTGGCGCTCGCCGGTGCCAACACCACCCGTCAGGCCGGTGCCGATGCCGTCCAACTCAATCGTCAGCGTCATCTCCAGACCGATGGCGTCGTCCAGGTCGGCTTCGAGCATGGCTTGCGCGGCAGCCAGAGAGACGGGGCGCAGGTCGACCGTGTAGGTGAACAGTTCGCTCAGGGCTTCGCGGCCACTCACGCGCACGAAATCCAATTGCGGCTGTCCCAACAGCTCGGGGATTGCTGCACTCGTGGCTTTGACTGTGCGGTGGCTGCCCATCAGGTTGGCGACTTGCTCTGCTGCACCCATTGTTTCCTACCCTCTTTCGAACACATCAACAGCACTTTGACGTGCGGTGGTTTTCTGCTGCGCATGGGATCGCCCATCCATCAATGACGACGGACGGGCGAGGTTCATCAAGCTTCCTTGTTACCCTTGATGTCGTAGCCAGCCGTCACAGCGCCGCCGCTGCCACCCTGGGCGTTCTGCACGACGTACTCTTGCTTGACCTTGGCAAACGACAGCGACACGGTTTCGCGCGAGCGCACCTTGTCGTCGTTGGAACCGCCCGGCGCCACTTGCGTCACGATCACATCGCTCATCGTGATCTTCAGAAATTCCAGCGGGTTGCCGCCAGCCTCGCGCACCACCAGCGTGGCCTGATCGATGTGCTTGCCCGTCAGGCAGTACTTCATCAGGTTGGGCGATGCACGGTCGATGTGGTGCTCGAAGGTCAGGTCCGACACGGTGGCCTTGCCGGCGCCGCCGCCGCTGCCCGAGTGCATGGTCGAGAGCTGCTCGATCTTCCAGCTCCAGTTCAGCACTTCCACTTCGTTCTTGTGCGATGCGTCTTGCGACTCACCGTCGATACCATTGATCTTCAGGAAGATGTCCTGTGCCATTGCAAAGCTCCTTGGTTTTCAGTGGGACTACAAACAAAAAGCCGAAACAGTCCCCACGGGCTAGCCGGTAACGAGCCCGCGGGGTGCTGCCTTGGTTCGCTCGGGTTAGATTGGGACGGTCAGACTCAAGCCGCTTCCTTGACCGACGGCAGGCGCGCCACCAGGCGCAGCGAGACGGTCAAGCCTTCCAGTTGGAAGTGCGGACGCAGGAAGAACTTGGCGCTGTAGAAGCCCGGGTTGCCTTCCTGCTCTTCCACCACCACTTCAGCGGCAGCCAGCGGGCGGCGTGCCTTGGTGTCTTGCGAGGAGTTGGCCGGGTCGGCATCCACGTAGTTCATGATCCATTCGTTCAACCAGCGCTGCATGTCTTCGCGCTCCTTGAACGCGCCGATCTTGTCGCGCACGATGCACTTCAGGTAATGCGCGAAGCGCGAGCAGGCAAACAGGTACGGCAGGCGTGCCGACAGGTTGGCGTTGGCTGTGGCATCGGCGTCGTAGTACTCGGCCGGCTTTTGCAGCGACTGCGCACCAATGAAGGCGGCGTAGTTGGTGTTCTTGCGATGCACCAGCGAGATGAAACCGTTTTTCGAG
>OFCW01000024.1_pt1 | contig 73286 bp, 59 predicted proteins | sample 1520951 | NCBI WGS metagenome assembly OFCW01 (sample SAMEA4349680, study PRJEB24078) | microbial mat metagenome | biome: Terrestrial Biome; feature: Habitat; material: Microbial Mat | place: India | collected 2012-06-12 | depth 10 m | reverse complement strand
GAATTATCCCGAAGAATTCGCCAGGAAGATGCTCGGCCGTGAAAAGCGGCCGCTGGGCGCTCTCTTCGGTATCGCCAACTTCGGGGTAAATCTCACGACCCTCGCACCGGGGGCGGTTTCCGCTCTGCGCCATGCCCATACCCGGCAGGATGAATTCATTTACGTGCTCGACGGCACGCCAACCCTGCGCACCGATGCCGGCGACACCTTGCTGGCGCCGGGCATGTGCGCCGGTTTTGCCTCGGCGACAGGAGATGCTCACCAACTGCTCAATCTTTCGGACAAGGTGGTCACCTACCTGGAAATCGGCGATCGCTCTGTGGGCGATGAAGTGCACTATCCCGACGATGACCTGCAGGCGATCCTGGTCGAGGGGCGCTGGCAGTTTGCCCGAAAGAACGGGGAACCCTACTGAGCGTTCAGCGGGATGGAGGAGCTTGCCATGAACACGACTCAGAAAGCAGTTGCCGTGATTACCGGCGGCGGGACCGGCATCGGTCGCGCAACAAGCGAAAAACTGGCAGCAGCCGGCTGCGCGGTGGCGATCATCTATTCGCAGAGCAATGAAGAAGCTCATCACACGGTGAACGCCATACGCGCGGCCGGCCAGGATGCGATCGCCATCCGTACCGATGTTGCCGACGACCGCCAGGTACGGCACGCGATGGCCGAAATCGTCGCGCTGTTCGGCCCCATCACCTATCTCGTCAATAACGCCGGCATCACCCGGCAATTGCCGTTTGCCGACCTTGAGGCCATTCCTGACGAAGCCTGGGACGAGCTTTTCGCAGTCAATGTCAAAGGCGCCTTCAATTGCAGCCGGGCTGCGGCACCCTACCTGCGCACCAGAGCCGGCAGCGCCATCGTCAATGTGGGGAGCATCGCCGGAGAAACCGGTTATGGTTCGTCGCTTCCCTATGCCGTTTCCAAGGCCGCCCTGCACGGCATGACGAAATCGCTGGCGCGGGCGCTGGCACCGGAGATTCGCGTCAATTGCATCGCCCCGGGCGCGGTCGCCACCCGCTGGTGGTCGGGTCATGAAGCGAAAATGCGTCAACTCTCGGGCAAGCTTCCGTTGCAGCGGATCTCGACAGCGGAAGATATTGCGGAGAGCATCTGGTTTTTGCTCACCGCCCGTTCCATGACCGGTCAGATCATCAAGGTGGAAAACGGGCAGACGCTTTGAGGGGGGTGATAAATGTCGGAGAATTTTACATGTGGATTATTTCGCATCATGCCGATGTCACGGCTTGACGGCGCTACGTGACTGTTCTTAAATGGAATCGGCAAGTGAACGACGACCTGGATTGGAACTTGCTTGGGCAAAGACTGTACAGGCGCTAGGTTGCCCAAATCTTCATGAAATTCCGGCGGGCAGCCAGGAATTCGCAACGAGGTTCAACGTGAAATCCAACATCGAAAACAAGGAAGGCCAGAAACCGAGCGAGCAGCCTTCCGCTGCGATTTCAGGTCATCGACGCAAGCTGATTCGGGGCGGGGTAGTCGGTGCGCCGGTGTTGCTCGCCTTGAAGAGCACGCCTGTGTTGGCCTGCAACTGCAAGCAACCCTCCGGTTTTTCCACATCCGGGAATTTGAGCCGGAACGGGGGAGCGGCCTGTACCGATCCCGCCAAGGGGCCGACTTACTGGTCTGCGAATACCTACGACAAATACATCAGCCCAACGAAGAAGGTGAAGTATTTCCGGTATGCCAACGTACCGGCCGATACCAAATTCAAGGATGTCTTCGGTGGGGTGGATGAACGAACGCTCATCGTTGTATTGAGGGAAGGGGGCTTTGCGGCACTGGTGGTTGCAGCGTATCTGGATATCAAGGCAGGCTGGTTCGTTGCCGGCGTTTCCCTGACATCGATTCGGGAAATGTGGAACGGAACCTATCGCCCGACAACTGGCGCCCAGCCGTGGTCCAAGGCAGAAGGGGAGAATTACCTGCGTTATGTGATGGGCCTGCCGCTTCGCTGAACCGTCATTCGGCCGCAGTCACGTTGTGTCTCAATGTTTTCGCAGCCCGGCCAGGGTTCGAGCGCTGGCCAATTCAGAAATCCTCTGGAAGGAAGTCGATGAAGGCTGGGTGCGCTTTGACGCGGGGTTCGGCACGACCTTGCTCCTGAGTCCGTTGGCCCGTTTCGTCCTCGCGGTCATCGACGAAAGTCCCGTTGCACTCTCGCCGGAGCAGATCGTTCAACGGGTCATGGCCGAGGAGCGCGAGGCCGATCCAGTGGACTGCCTCGTTGAAGTCGAGGCCACGTTGCAGATATTATCCGGGGCTGAACTCATCGAACCCTGCCGCCTTTGATCGTCAGCGACCTGGCACTTCCGGAATTGCACCGTCGTTTGCGGCGCGACGGTTTGCGCATATCTTCCGGGCCATTCCATTGCCGAATTCAGACCCGTATTCGCGAGATCATTCCCGAACTGATCCGGCTGTATGCCTATCATCCGGTTGTTCCGGACGATGCCTTCGTCGATTTTCATGTCGCGATCGAAAGCGGGCGCGGCCTGCACCGCTGGTTCCGGCCTCAGGCACGCTTCCTGGTCGATGGTGTCGAACCCTTCACTCCGCTGCCGCGTGCCCAGGCCTTGCCGATGATCGAATGGGGGCTCAACTGGTGCATCACCGCCTATAGCCAGCACGTCCTGATTCTGCATGCGGCAGCCTTGGCACGCGGCGAGCGGGCGATCATCATGCCGGCTCCTCCGGGCTCCGGCAAAAGCACCTTGTGTGCGGCCCTGGCCAATCGCGGCTGGCGTCTGCTGTCGGACGAACTGGCCATCATCCGCCTGGATACCGGTCAAATCGACGGGCTGGCGCGGCCAGTCAATCTGAAGAACCAGTCGATTGAGGTCATCCGCGCTTTTGCGCCGGATGCGTTTCTGACTGCGCCGGTGCGGGATACCACGAAGGGCACCGTTGCCCTGATGGCGCCACCGGCTGACAGCGTCCGGCAACTCGGCCAGCCAGCCTGGCCACGCTGGATCGTATTCCCCCGCTATGTTGCCGGAAGCCGGGCGAGCTGGACGCCGATGCAGACCGGCAGCGCATTCCTGCAGATTGCCGACAATGCGATGAATTACCATGTGCTCGGCAAGCAGGGATTTTCGGCGGTATCGGACCTGGTCGACCGCTGCGATCATGGGTGTTTCGAGTACGGCGATCTGGACGAGGCGATTGCCTGTTTTGACCGTCTGGCCGCGGAGGCATGAGGCGATGAGCCTGCTTGTCACGGCGTTCAGAAATCCGGCCATGGTGCGCGAAATGCGCGATGGGCAGTGGGATGTGCTCATTCGACAGGCGCGCCACGCCAATCTGCTCGGACGCCTGCATGAGCGGCTCGATCAGGCCGGCGAACTGGCCCGTGTGCCGCTGCGCCCGCGCAATCATTTGCGTTCGGCGGCGACGATGGCGGAGCGGCAACACCAGTCGATCCGGCGCGAGGTTGACCTCCTGCAACAGACGCTCGCCCGCCATGGTTTGCCGCTCATCCTGCTGAAGGGGGCGGCCTATGTCATCGCTGGTTTGCCGGCAGCCAGCGGCCGTGTATTTGCCGACATCGACATTCTGGTGCCGCGCCACCGGCTGCCGGAAGTCGAATCCCTGCTCATGCAGACGGGATGGGTGAGCACAGCGACGGACGCTTACGATCAGCGCTACTATCGCCAGTGGATGCACGAACTGCCGGCCATGCAACACCTCTTTCGTGGTACGGTGCTTGACGTGCATCACACCATCCTGCCGCCAACTTCCCGGCATACGCCGGATCCCGCGCGACTGATCGCAGCCAGTGTCGAGATGGCGGACTGGCCAGGCGTACGCGTACTGTCCCCGTGCGACATGGTCCTGCACAGCGCGGCACACCTCTTTCACGAAGGAGAGCCGGACAACCTGTTGCGCGACCTGACGGATCTCGATGCGCTCCTCCGGGAATTCGCCGGTACCGACAGCGCCTTCTGGCCGAAGCTGATGGCGCGGGCCGAATTGCTTGACTTGCAGCATCCTCTTGCCTTGGCCTTGCATTATGCGCATGGCGTGCTCGACACCCCGGTACCTGCCGGGGTGCGTGAAAGGGTTTCCCACAGGCTCAATGGCGGGCCGCTCCGGTGGCTGCGGGGAGCGATCTACCAGCGGGTTCTGCGGCCGCAACACGATTCGGTTGCCGACTGGTTTTCTCCCGTTGCGCGCCGCCTGCTCTACGTCAGGGCGCATTGGCTGAGGATGCCGCCCTGGTTGTTGGCCTATCACCTGGCCCACAAGTTCCTGTTCCCGCCCAAGGGGGTGTCAGTACCGCTCGATGGCGGACGGCAAGCCTGAACGGTGGTCGCTCAGTTTCCGTGCAGCAACTGCTGCAAATAAATGGCGGGGATGGCATAGCTGATCCCCGATGGAGCCGACAGGGCGGCCTCCTTGCTGCCCTTGACGAACACCATGTTGATGATGCCGATGACGACGCCGGTTTCGGCATCATAGACCGGACTGCCGCTATTTCCCGGGTAGGCGGTGGCATCGAGCTGGAAAATCTCGAAGCTGCCGCGCTTGAGCTGTTTGATCAGTTTTTCGTTGATCTGATTGGCATTGCCGCCGGGCAGGGCGATGGGCGTGATGGCGGCAACGATGCCCCGATGGGTGACGGGTGAAAAACCCAGCGCGCCGCCAATCGGAAAGCCGGTGAAGGCGATCGGCTGGCCTTCCCGGACGCTGCCGGAATCTCCGATCTGGAGCGCCGGCAGGGCCGGGCCTTCGAGACGGATCAGGGCAATATCCCGTTCGTCCAGCCGGGTGATGACCCGGGCCCGCCGCAGGGTGGCGCTGCCTTGCGATGGCCGGGTCAGGACAGCCAGTTCCGGTGCATCCGGAATGCCCGCTTCGGGCAGGACATGGGCATTGGTCACGACTTGCGTTCCGTCCCCCGTGACGAAGCCCGTGCCACGAAAGACAAAGGGCGGGCTCTGCGTCTTCTTGTAGGTGCCGATGGCGACGATGGAGGGTTTGACCCGCTCGATGGTTGCCGGCAGGTCGGCGAAAGCAGCCCCCGGCAGGACGATCAGCCAGAACAAGACAAGCCGCAGTGCCACTGAACGTGCCGTCACATCAGTCTTCTTGCCGCGACGATGCGCGAAAGCTCGGGGGAGGGCGGCGTGACCGTGGCATCGAAGGGATGGTCGTCACGCTTGAAAATCTCCCGTATCCGCTGGACGTAACCACGCGTTTCCGGATAGGGCGGGATGCCGACATGGCGATTTACTGCTCCCTCGCCGGCATTGTAGGCAGCGGCCACCAGGGCGATGTTCCCCTGGAAGTAGGCGAGTAGCCAGCGCAGGTAGGCGAGGCCGCCACGGATGTTCTGTTCCGGATCGAAAGGCTTCTTGACGTTGAAGCGTTCGGCGGTTTCCGGGATCAGTTGCATCAACCCCTGGGCGTTCTTGCTCGAAACAGCCAGCGGATTGTAATTGGATTCGGCCCGGATGATGGCCATGGCCAGGCGCGGATAAACGCCATACTGCGGTGCGAGCTTTTGCACCAGTTCCATCACCTTGCGTTGTTCCGGGGGGGCGCGGGCGATGATGTCATGGCCATTGTGATCGGCGTCGGGCGGGGTGAGCAGGCAGTCGGGCGGTGCGCCAGCCGGTTCGCCGACCTGGCGCAGCATGCGCTCGGCCAGGCGATCCCCCTGGCGGGCGGCCAGGCTGAAGAAGTGGGCGGCGCGTGCATCGTCGCGGGCAATGCCGCGCCCCATGGCGTACATCCAGCCAAGGTTGTACTGGGCTTCGACATCGCCCAGGCGGGCTGCCTCGCAATAGAGGGCCATCGCTTTTTCCGGTGCGCGCGGCAAACCATTGCTACCATGCTCGTACCCCCTGGCTTCCTCGCGCAAGGCCGCTGCCCGTTGCCGTTGTTCAGCCGCATCGTCCGCCCAGGCAGGCTGGGCGGCGAACAAGGCGAGCAGGATCATCCCTGCCCGGCTGTGCTTCCGTAATGTCGGAACGATGCGCATAAGCTGACCTGATGACCTCCCTTACAGACGCCAGAGCGTGATGCCGGCCGCCCGGCAGGCATCCTGATCCAGCATGCTCTTGACGTCGGCGATGACGCCTCCTTTTTCCAGTTTAGACTGGTAATCGGCAATGGGAAGGGCCTTGTAGTGCTTGTGGTTGACTGCGGCGACAATGGCGGCGGCCTTGGGGAGATTCTCCCATTCGACGAGGTCGACGCCATATTCGTGGCGGGCTTCGGCCGCGTCGGCCACCGGGTCGTGTACGACTACCCGGGCGCCGTAGGATTCCAGTTCGCGGATCACGTCGATGACGCGCGAGTTACGCAGATCCGGACAGTCCTCCTTGAAGGTCAGGCCGAGGACGATGATCGGGCAATCCTTGATCGGATGACCGCCCCGGACCAGCATCTTGATCGTTTGCTCGGCGACGAATTTGCCCATGCCGTCGTTAATGCGGCGGCCGGCGAGGATGACTTCCGGGTGGTAGCCCAGTTTCTGCGCCTTGTGGGTGAGGTAGTAGGGGTCCACCCCGATGCAGTGGCCACCGACCAGGCCCGGACGGAAAGGCAGGAAGTTCCATTTGGTTCCGGCCGCCTGCAGCACTTCCAGGGTGTCGATGCCGATCTTGTCGAAAATGATCGCCAGTTCGTTCATCAGAGCGATGTTCAGGTCGCGCTGGGTATTCTCGATGACCTTGGCGGCTTCGGCGACCTTGATGCTCGAAGCAGGATAAACCCCGGCCGTGATCACGCTGCCGTAAATTTCCTGAACCTTGGCCAGGGTTTCCGGCGTGTCGCCGGAGACAACCTTGACGATCTTGGTGACCGTACGTTCCTTGTCACCCGGGTTGATCCGCTCGGGCGAATAGCCGACGAAGAAATCCTTCTTCCAGGTCTTGCCGGACTCCCTTTCGAGGATCGGGATGCACACCTCTTCCGTGGCGCCCGGATAGACCGTCGATTCATAAACCACGATGGCGCCGGGCTTGAGGTTGCGGCCAACCGCGGTCGAGGAGCCGACCAGCGGGCTGAAATCCGGCTGGTGCGCGTCATCCACCGGGGTTGGCACGGCAACGACGACGAAATCGGCTTCACGCAGCGCACTGGCATCGGTCGTTACGCTCAGTTGGGTGGCGGCTTTCAGGTCGGCCGTGCTGACTTCGCCGGTCGGATCGATGAACTGCTTGTAGCTTTCGACCTTTTCCTTGGAAAGATCGACGCCGATGGTGCGATATTTCTTGCCGAACTCGACGGCCAGGGGTAAGCCAACGTATCCGAGGCCGACTACTGCGATGACGGTCATGTTTGTCTAGTCCTTGCTGATTTGGGAATGGGGTAAATGGGGTGAATCAGAGCGATTTGAGCAGTTGGCCGACTTCCGCCTGCTGGCTGAACTTGTCTCCCAACTGCGAGAGTGCGTCGAGTTCCCGGCGAGCCTCGTCCTTGCGGCCCGCGGCGACCAGCACTTTAGCCAGATTCAGCTGGATTGTGGAGGCTTGTGGCGCCAGTTTGAGTGCCTCGCGCAGCAGATTGACCGCCTTGTCGGTCTGACCCTTCTCGGCCAGCAACATGGCCAGGGTATCCATGAAGGCGGGCTGATTCGGGGCGATCTGGTTCGCCTTCTCGGCGTATTCGAGTGCCTTGGGCGACTTGGTCTGGCCGAGCGTCCAGGCCAGATTGTTCAGGATCAGCGCATTGTTGGGCTGCAAGGCCTGGGCTGCCTGGTAATGGCCGGCCGCCTGGGCGAAATTCCGGCGTGCGCTGGCCAGGTCGCCAAGATAAAGGCGGAAGGCGACATCCTTCGGGTGGTCCTTCAGCCAGCTGGTCGCGTGTTTGTCTGCTTCGGCGGCGTTGTCGGCGGCGAGCAGCGCGCTGTGCAGCTTGATGGCGAGGTCGGACGAAGCGGAAGCCTGGCGCAGGCCGTTGCGATAGGCGGCGATGGCGTTCGGCCAGGCTTTCTGCGTGGCGTGGATATTGCCTTCCAGCAGGTAGCCGGCAGCCTCCTTCGGTTTTTGTTGCTGGATCGTGCCGGCGATGCGCAGTGCTTCCTTGTGATCCTTGCTTTCCATGGCCAGGTTGGCCAGGATGGCCTGCGCTTCGAGCAGGTCGGGCTTGATTTCGAGAGCTTTCTTCAGGCTCTTGATGCCTTCCTCGCGGTTCTTGCCGGCCAGTTGCGTTTCGGCGAGCAGCATCAGCGGGAGCGGCGAGCCGGGCTGCAGTGTTGCCAGCTTGCCGAATGTCGTGCTGGCCTGATTCAGATCGCCCGACAGGCGCTGAACCTTGCCCAGTGCCTCGACAATTTCCGGCCTGTCGGGCAGGGCGGCAACCGCCTCATTGGCAGCGGCGAGGGCTTTCTTGTTGTCCTTGTTCTTCAGGTGGAGCTGGATCAGGGCGAGGCGCGGGGCCGACTCGGTTGGCGCCGCGGTCACCGCCTTGCCGATCAGGGTGGCTACCTCGTCGGCGCTGCCGCCGGTTGCCGCCTTGAGTTCGGCCAGCGCGAGCAAGGCCTGGATGTTCTTGGCATCGGCAGCCAGAATGCCTTCGAAGCGTTTCCGGGCGTCCTCCGGTTTCTTGTCGATCATGTCGAGGCGGGCCAGGTTGGCTGCCGCGGGGAAAAAGGTGGGCGATACGGTCAGGGCCCTTTCCAGGCTCTGGCGGGCAGCCGGCACATCCTTCTTGGCCAGTTGGGCTTGTGCCTTGAGGTTGTAGCTGGCCGGATTTCCCGGTTGTTTCTTGATCAACACGTCGATGGCAGCGAGGGCCTTGTCGACCTGATTGTTGCGCAGGTGGGCGGCGACCAGCGCGAGGTCGGCCGAGATACCCTTGTCCTCGGCAGAAATTTCCTGCAGTTCCTGGAAGGCGTGTTCGGTATTGCCTTGCACCAGGTGGGCGACGGCCAGCGAGGTCTTCTTGCCGGCGCTTTCCGGATCCAGCTTACTGGCTTTGGCAAAGAATTCCGCCGCCTTCTTCGCATCGCCATTCTGCAGGTAGGCTTCGCCGGCCAGGGTGAGCAGGTTGGAATCCTGTTCGATGACGTCCATCATCGGTTGCAGCGTCTCGAGCGCCTTGGCTGGCTGGCCGCTGCGCAACTGGATGCTGGCCAGGAGACGGCGAGCGAGGGGCAGCCGGGGGGCCGATTGCAGGGCGCGGGAGAGATAGGTTTCAGCCTGCAGGAAAGAGCGCATCTGGAATTCGATGGCACCGGCCAGTTGTAGCGTGAGCGGGTCGTTCGGGGAAATGCGGAGCAGTTGCTGGATCGATTCCTGTGCCGCCTTGAAATCCTTGCGCTGATAATGGAGTTGGGCGTCGAGGAAATAGGTGCGCGGGTTTTTCGGGGCAATCTTCTTGAGTGCTTCGAGTTGCGCGGCTGCTTCGTCGAACTTCTTAGCCTGCATCAGGGCACTGATGGTGGCGGCATGGGCCGGAACATGGGTCGGATTGGCCTCGACCGCCTTCTGGAACTGGGCAAGGGCAGCGGCGCTATCGCCTTCGCTGCCGAGCAGTCCGCCCTTGAGCAGGAGACCTTCCGGGTTGGTCGGGAATTGATTCAGGAAGGCATCCAGCTTGCCGCGGGCTCCGGCCATGTCCCGGCTGGCAAGCGTGCTGCGAATGTCGGCGAGGCGGGCTGCGATGTTGTTCGGGTCGGCCGCCAGGGCTTCGTCCAGGAGTTCCCTTGAGCGTTCGGCATTGCCCAGCAGGGCATGGGCAGCACTCAGCGAGGATTTCAGCGAGGATTGCGCCGGGCCGCTGGCAAGGCTGGTCTTGCCGAATTCATCGATCACCTTCTGGGCCTGGTTGAGGCCCAGCATGCTGCGGGCGAGCAAGGGAACGACCGCATCGGATGCGTAGTTTAGCGCCTGCGCCTTGCGCAACTCGACTTCGGCGCCCTGTATATCGCCGCTTTCGAGCAGGGCGGAGCCCAGCAGGAAGCGTGCTTCAGCCAGGTTGGGATTTTGCTGCAAGGCGTTTTTCAGCTGGATGACGGCAGCCTTGGTGTCTTTCTTCTCAAGATATTCCTTGCCGGAGGCAATCAGCTTTTCCGGTGAATCGCCGCCACAGGCGGCGATGAGCAGTGCGGCCAGCAGACTGGATATGGTCTTGGTGAAGCGGGGGCGCAACGTAGTCATGATGGTTCTCTTTTCAGGGGAGGTTATTTCAAGCCCAGGCGATGCATCAGGTCGTACAGGGTCGGGCGGCTGATGCCGAGCATTTCGGAGGCTTTCAGCAAGTTACCGTTGGTGCGGCCAAGGGCGGTGACGACGGCCTGGCGCTCCGCTTCGTCGCGAATCCTGCGCAGGTCGATGAAGCCGTTCTCCTCGGCCGGTTCGCCGAAAAGGCCAATGTCTTCCTGCGTGATGCGCGTTCCATCGGCCATGATGACAGCCCGCTTGATGCAGTTTTCCAGTTCCCGCACATTGCCCGGCCAGCGATGCGCCTCGATGGCACGGATCGCGTCTTCCCCGAGGGTCATGCTGCCGCGCTTCTGTTCTTCGGCGAAACGGCGCACGAAGGCGTGGGCGAGCAGTGCCGCGTCGCCCGTACGCTCGCGTAGCGGCGGGATGGGAACGACGATTTCAGCCAGGCGGTAATAGAGATCCTCGCGGAAGCGGCCGTCGCTGATCTGGGTTTTCAGATCCTGATGCGTGGCGCAGACGATCCGCACATCGACGGGGATTTCCTGCCGCCCGCCCAGACGCTCGACGACACGCTCCTGCAAGAAGCGTAGCAGCTTGGCTTGCAGCGGCAGGGGAAGGTCGCCGATTTCATCGAGCATCAGGGTGCCGCCGTTGGCTGTCTCGATCTTGCCCGGGGTGGTCTTGGCGGCGCCGGTGAAGGCGCCTTTCTCATAGCCGAACAGTTCGCTTTCCAGCAGGTTTTCCGGAATTGCCGCACAGTTGATGGCGACGAAGCGTTCGCGGGCGCGCGGCGAGGCTTCGTGCAGGCCGCGGGCAAGGAGTTCCTTGCCGGTGCCGCTTTCGCCGAGCAGGAGCACCGTTGCATTGCTGCTGGCGACCTTTTCGATCATGCGGCATACGCGTTGCATGCCGGCGTCCCGCGTCAGCAGTCCGCCCAGCGCCGAAGGGTGCTGGCTGGCGAGCAAGCGGCGGTTCTCCTGCTGCAGGTCGTAGAGTCGGAAGGCGCGATCGATGGTCAGGGCCAGCAGTTCCGGCTCGAAGGGTTTGGCGAAGAAGTCGTAGGCGCCGAGCGCGATGGCGCGCAGCGCATTGGCATGGTCATTCTGGCCGGTGAGCACGATGACCTTGGTATCGGGGGCTGCAGCGAGGATCTGTTCGAGCAGGCGGAACCCTTCCGACACCGAATCGGCATCGGGCGGCAGGCCGAGATCCATCGTCACGACCGCCGGATGATGGCGGTGAATCTGGGCCAGGGCGCTTTCGCGGTCAGCCGCGGTCAGCGTTTCGTATTGGTCGAACGACCAGCGCAGCTGCTTCTGCAGCGCCAGGTCGTCCTCGACGATGAGGAGGGGGCGGGGCCGTTCGGTTGTCACGCGCTTATGCTTTCTCTGAGATCGGATTCGGTTCGGATCACGAACAGGGGGAGGGCTACGGTAATCCGGGTGCCACGGCCGGGTTCGCTATCGACGAGCATTTCGCCACCCAGTTCACGGATGTATTGGGCGCTTTCGTAGGCACCGATCCCCATGCCGGCCTCCTTCGTGCTCTGGAAGGGCTTGAACAGGCGGTCCCGGATGAATTCCTTCGACATGCCGTGGCCGGTATCGCCGACTTCGATCAGGGCGCGGTCGTTCTGTCGGGTGATATGCAGCCAGACCCGGCCATCGGGGGCCGACGCATCCAGCGCGTTTTGTACCAGGTGGCCGAGGACGCGCTCCAGCCGCTCGTCGTGGCCGCGGGCGACGAGGTGTTCCTGGCAATCGATTTCGATCGCCCGGCCCTGCTTCATCTTGTCCTTCTGGATGCGCTGGGCGATATCGTCGAGACTGACGCCGCAGACGCCACCAGGCGGCTTTGCGCCTTCGCGCAGTTGCAGCATCAGCTGGCGCATGCGTTCGACGGCATGGTCGACGGTCATCAGCATGTCCTGCTGGAATTCCGGATTGTCGCGATGCCGTTCGGCATTCTTCAGCATCAGCGACAACTGGGTGACGATGTTCTTCAGGTCGTGCACGACGAAGGCCGACATCTTGTTGAAGGCGTCGAACTTGCGAATTTCGAGCAGGGCTTCGGTCGCCTGCATCTTGGCCAGGAAACTGGCGGCCTGACAGCCGGCCGTGCGCAGCAGGTCATTGACTTCCCAGTTCACGTTGATCGGTGTGCGGGCGCTGGCCAGGATCACGAAGCCCTGCATGTCATGGCCGACCATCAGCGGTACGATCAGCCAGGCGTTGGGGACTTCCGACAGCCAGCCCGGGATTTCCAGATCGTTGTAGCGGGCCGGGAAACAGCGGTATTCCTCCATGTTGATGACCCAGCCGCTGGAGATCAGGAACTGGCAGAAAGGCGAGTCATGCGCTTCCCTGGCGGTGCATTCCGGCAGGTTCCAGCGTGCCGTCTGCACGTAATCGTCCTGCCCGGCCTCGCGCAGACAGAGCATGCCAGCCGGGCTCTCGACCATGTTGGCCAGGCCGCGGATAACCTGCTGGCCCATGGATTGCGGTGAATCCTGTGTGGTCAGGGTCTGTGTGAAGCGCAGCCATTCCTCACGATAGTCATAGCGGTAATGGAAGAAGTGCTTGCCGACCAGCACCCGGATCTTGGCCCGCATCGAGCCGGATACCAGCAAAATGCCCACCGTCAGCAGGCCGGCGAAGATGAGGGCCAGCTGGAAGGCGCGTCCCCAGTCGCCGCCGAAATAGCGTACGTAATAACCGACACCGGCGACAAACAACAAATAGGTTCCGGCGATGAGCAGGGTGACGGAATGGAAGGCCACTTTTTGCGACAGGCGGATTTTCGATGTCCAGTCCCGGCTGCGCTCGGAGGAGAGCATCAGCAGCGGCAGCGTGATGACATGGATGAAACCCCGCACGGCCAGCGTATCGCTGTCGATACGGCTGAACATCATGGCATCGGAGAACAGGTAAAGGTCATAGCCAAACTGGAAGAGCAGGGCCAGACACAGCGGCTTGATGTTCCAGATCGAGTCGTCGGAAACCGTCCGGAACAATTGTTCGACCAGGACGAGGCCGAGAACGGCCGAGGAGAGGCCGTGCAGGATCAGGGCGCGCAGCCATTCGTCCGGCTTGAGCCAGCCGGTGACCAAAGCACCCTGTAGGGCGACGCCGATGGCGACCAACAGCCAGCAGGCCTGCAGCAGCAGGGCAGGGAGGCGGGGACGTGCCCCGGAGCCACCCGGCCCGGGCGACAGGACTGCGATCAGGAACGCATACCACGCCCCGTAGCGGCAAGTATCGAGCAGGGCAGCGGAGAGCACGGCGAAGGGCTGACCCGCTTCTGTCGAAAACAGCGAGGCGAGCGCCCAGATGGCTGACAGGATGGCGGCATAACCAATGCGGCGGGTCCGTGCGTTGTGCCGCCAGTCGCCGCCGGCTGCCAGCAGGTAGATCGCCAAGGCGACATAGCCGGCGGCGGCCAGGGAAAAACTCCAGAAGGCGAGCGGGGTGTCGGCGGTATCCATCAGCGGACGGCGTTCACGTAGAGGCAGGAAGCGTCAATGGGCGCCCTTGCCGGTCAGGACCACGCCGACCGTTTCGAACAGGACGACCAGATCAAGAAAGAGCGAGTGGTTCTTGACGTAGTAAAGGTCATACTGCAGTTTCTCGGCCGAATCCTCGACCGTCGCGCCGTAGTGGTAGCGCACCTGGGCCCAGCCGGTGACGCCCGGTTTGACGCTGTGGCGCACGGCGTAGAAAGGGATCTCCTTGGTCAGCTGATCAACGAAGAAGGGACGCTCCGGACGCGGTCCGACCAGGCTCATGTCGCCCTTGAGGACGCTGAACAATTGCGGCAGCTCGTCGATGCGCAGCTTGCGGATGATCTGTCCGACCCGCGTCACCCGGTTGTCCTTGGCCCGCGCCCAGACCGGCTTGCCATCTTTCTCGGCATCGCGCCGCATGCTGCGGAACTTGATGACATTGAACAGCCGCCCGTTGAGACCGACGCGCTCCTGACGATAGAGCAGCGGGAAACCGTCTTCCAGCACGATGCACACGGCGGCGATCAGCATGATCGGCAAGGCAAGGAGGATCAGGATGCTGGCGCAAACGATGTCGAACAGGCGCTTGACGCCGCTACGGAGAGAACCCTGCCGGAAGCCGTCACCAAAGATCAGCCAGCCGGCGTAGAGGGAGTCGAGCCGGATCTGGCCCAGGGTCTGTTCGAAGTGGCTGGCCAGGTCGAGCACCTTGATGCCTTGCAGCTTGCAGTCCAGCAGCTCGCGCAGCGGCATCGAACCACCGCGCCGTTCGCTGACGGCGACGACGATTTCATCGGCTTTCAGGTTGCGCGCCGTGTCGGTCAGCGACAGTGTCCGGCTGAGCACCATGTTCGACGCAACCTGCGGTTGATCCTCGTTGGCACCCGGATAGAAGCCGATGATCTCGGCCGACGGGTCCGATCGTTCCAGCGCATGCCGGACGGCCACAGCCTGCGGACCGGTACCGAAAACCAGGATGCGCCGCCGGAGAATCTTGGTGGCTGATGACTGGGTGGCGCCAATTCGGCTGACCAGCGTACCGAACAGCGCCGACATGGCGGAAAGCTGGATCAGCTCGCGGTTCAGCGTTGCGATCGGCAGCAGGCCATAGAGCAGATAGGCAACCGGAATGGCCAGGTAAACGGAGAGAACGACACGAGCACGGTCATTCCGGTAAGGGCGGGTCGTCGTGCGCTGGTAAAAGCCGAGCAGAAGATTGATGCTCAGCATCACGATGGCGAAAACGCAGGAAAAAGCGATCACCTGCCCTACATGCAGCGGCAGGCCGTTGCCCAGCCACATCAGGACGACCACCAGGCAAACGATGAGGAAGGAACTGTCCAGCAACGCTCCGGCGACACTGCGCACGGAGAACCAATGATTGAACACCTTGATCATGACGTCCCGCTCCCACCTTTGCTACCTGAACTGCCGCTCTTTGCTCAAGCCGCAGCGAATTCATTCAACCCCGAAGCATGCCATTGGTGGCCTTGCGAAACGAATCGCAATCACCGGCATGAATCCCAACAACATCTCTCTGCCTTCACTGTATTGACTTTGGCATAGTCTAAGTAGGCACTATTTCACATTGACGAAGAATCTAGAGCTTTGCTCGGCGCGGCACAATCGTGGATATGCCAGATTCTTGAATTTATTTGCCAAAATACTCAATACGCTAAAATATCGTAATGTTTTCAATGCAGTGCCAGCGTGTCATCCATGAAGCATTGTAGCCAAATCGGCTCTGCGCGGCTTTAGCACGAAGGGCATAGTGGGTGCGTGCGTCTGACGAAAACTGCTCTCCCCGGCCGGCGATGTGCGGTCGACAAGCCGTCCAGCAGCCGCGAACGTCTGCATCGTCCGCAGGCGTCATTCAAACCAGTGCCTCAACTACCGGTGGATGCCCGAGAAAAGCCTGTGGGCTGGCGCTCGCACCATAGGCCCCTGACTGGAAAATGACGAACAGATCGCCCGGCTGGGCCGTCGGCAGGCGCATGCGGTCGGCCAGGATGTCGAGCGGCGTGCACAGCGGGCCGACGACGCTGACGCTCTCTTCGGCAACGTGCTGCAGCCTGTTGCCGATGGCTACCGGGTAATTTTTGCGAATGACCTGGCCGAAGTTGCCGGATGCCGACAGATGGTGGTTCAGGCCGCCATCGATGACGAGGTAGGTCTGGCCGCGCGATACCTTGCGATCGACCACGCGGGCGACGTAAACGCCGGCTTCGCCGACCAGATAGCGTCCCAGTTCAATGACCAGCGATGCTCCGGGGAAATCCGTCCGGGCGCGTTCGGCCAGTTGTTGCAGGTTATGGCCGATCGGTGTCAGGTCAAGGCGTGGCTCGCCGGGGAAGTAGGGGATGCCGAAACCGCCCCCCAGATTCAGGAAGCGGACGGGGGCGGGGGCATGGGCGGCGAGCTGGAGGGCAAGCTGATAGGATTTTTGCTGCGCCTCGCAAATCGATTCCGCTTTCAGGTTTTGTGAGCCGGCGAACAGGTGGAATCCTTCGAAGGCCAGCCCCTGCTGGCTGATCAGGGCGAGCAGTTCAGGCACCTGCTCGGCATCGACGCCAAACTGCTTGGGGCCGCCGCCCATTTTCATGCCTGAGCCCTTCAGTTCGAAGTCCGGATTGACGCGCACGGCAACCCGCGCGGGCAGCGCCAGTTCGCGGGAAATCCGGGTCAGCAACTCGACCTCACGGAAGGATTCGATGTTGATCAGGATGCCCGCCGCAACCGCCTGGCGGAGTTCGCCTTCCCGCTTGCCGGGGCCGGCGAAACTGATTTCGTGGGGCGACGTACCCGCGTCGAGGGCCACCTTCAACTCACCGCCCGATGCGACATCGATTCCATCGACCAGGCCGGCCATGAAGCCGACCAGGGCCGGCATCGGATTGGCCTTCATGGCGTAATGCAGCTTGATGTCAGCCGGCAGGGCCGCGCGCAGTTCTGCCACGCGAGCGGCGATCAACTGCCGGTCGTAGGCGTAGAAGGGCGTTTGTCCAAGACGCGCGGCCAGGCGGCTGAGCGGGATGCCGCCGATCAGCAACTGGTTGCCTTCGGTGGCAAACTGATTCATCGGCGCGTGCAGGGGGGGCGGGGGAGGCGTGCTGGTCATGGCCAATCCTGTGCTGAGTTCGGACGTTATTGTTGATTGCGCTGGTCGACCCAGGCAGTGGCCAGGGATTTACGATCGATTTTCCCGTTCGGGTTGCGCGGCAGCGGGCCGCTCTGCACCTCGATGCCTGAGGGCACCATGTAGGCCGGCATCCGGGCCCGACATTCGGCCAGCAGCATGCTGACATCCACCGTGCCATCCGCCGTGGGGGGGGTGACAATGACCTGGATGGCCTGGCCGAGCCGGTCGTCATCCACCCCGAAGGCGACACATTCACCGACCAGGCGGGTGGCGTAGAGAATTTCCTCGACTTCTGTCGGGCTGACCCGGTAGCCGGAGGTTTTCATCATCTCGTCGCGCCGGCCAATGAAATAAAGAAAGCCTTCCTCGTCCATGCGCACCGTATCGCCCGAAAAGACGGCAATTTCGGGCAGGACCAGGCCGGGCTCACGGCCGGGTGCGTTGGCCGGCAGGGGCTTGTAGCGCTCGGCCGTCTTTTCCGGGTCGTTCCAGTAACCCATCCCGACCAGAGCGCCACGATGGACCAGTTCGCCCGGCTCATGCGGTGCACAGGGCGAGCCATCCTCGCGAAGGACGAGAATTTCGGCATTGGGAATCGCCTTGCCGATCGAGTCGGGCCGCCGGTCGGCTTCCTCGGGCGGCAGATAGGTCGAGCGGAAGGCCTCTGTCAGGCCGTACATCAGGAAGGGCTTGGTCTTCGGCAGGTGGCGGCGCAAGGCGTCGAGCGTTTCGCGTGGCATGCGGCCGCCCGTGTTGGCAAAGTAGCGCAGGTGCTCGGTAATGCCGGCCGGCCATTCGAGCTGGGTTAGCTGGATGTAGAGCGGCGGCACGGCGGTCAGCCCGGTAACCTTTTCCCGCTCCAGGGCCTTGAGCACGTCGCGCGGCAGCAGGTAGTTGAGCAGGACGACCCGGGCGCCGACGTGAAAGGCGGTGGTCAGCTGGCTGAAACCGGCATCGAAGGAAAGCGGCAAGGCCGCGAGCAGCGTATCGCCGGCATGGTTTTCCAGATAGCTGGCGACGCTCTTGGCGCCGGCCACCATGTTGCGATGCGACAGGACGACCCCCTTGGGTTTGCCCGTGCTGCCGGACGTATACAGGATGCCGAGCATGTCGGTGTCGATCACGCGGTGTCCGGCTGCCGGCGCAGCGTCGAGCAGTGCGCGCCACGCGATCAGCGACAGGCCCGCCGGGGCGCCGGGATCGGTGGCGCCATCGAGAACGACGACATGCCGCAAGTCATGGCAGGCAGGCAGTGTTTCCTGCAACAGGGCCAGCCGCTCCGGCGAGGTGACCAGCAGCCGGACGTTGCAATCGCGCAGGATGTAACCGACCTGTTCCGGCTTGAGCAAGGGGTTGAGCGGCACGAACACGCCACCGGCGGCCGGGGCGCCAAAACTGGCAATGACCGTTTCGAATCGCTTTTCGAGATAGATGGCAACCCGTTCGCCGCGCTGCAAACCCAGCCCGATCAGGCCGGATGCGAAGCGGGTGACCTGCTCCTGCAGCTCACCGTAATTCAGGGTGTGTTTGCCATAAGTCAGCGCCGGGGCATCGGGTGCCCGTTCGGCGGCGCGCAAAATCAGGTCGGGGAGCAGGCTGGTGTCGTGCATGAGGCGAAGTCTGGCATAAATCGAAGTATGACATTGAGGAGTATCTCACAGTCCTAAACGGCAATCTCCCCCTATAATCCCGATTCCCCGGTAAATAGCTAAGGAGCATCGATTGAATATCCAGAAAGAACTGCTTTCCCTGCTTGACGAGATTCTTGGGTTGAACGGTCGCGCCGCCGGTTTTTCTGCAGATACGCCGTTGCTGGGTGCGATCCCGGAGTTGGATTCCATGGCGGTGGTTGCCCTGATTACCAGTCTTGAAGAGCGCTTCGGTCTCGTCGTGGAAGATGACGAGATTGAGGGCAGCACTTTTGCGACCGTGGGTTCCCTGGTTGATTTTGTATCCGGCAAGCTGGATGCCTGAGATGCACTGTCAGGCGCAGTCGTTCCGCATTGCGCAAGAGCATTGAGGTATGGCGTTGCCTTCAGCGGCGTTCCGGGAGGCTATCAGTACCCTCGGCCTGGGGAATGGCCTGCTTTATCTGCTGGGCCGGCTTATGCAGAAAGCAAGCTCGGATCGTTGCCGGATCATTCGGTACTACCTCGTTGCCCAGCCTGTTCCGGCAGCCTATGTGCCCGTTTGCAAGCCGTCCGCGACCGATGTGGTCAAATTGGCCAGAGAGCTCGACGAGATGACAGCGCGGTTTCCCAGGCCGACATCTGTCATCGCCAACCGTTTTGCTCGCCGGCACACTTGCCTGGTGGCCAGCAGCAAAGGGGAATTTTCCGGATTCCTTTGGTACGCCAACGATTTCTATGAAGAGGACGAAGTCCATTGCCGCTTCGAAATCGTTCAGCCTGCCGAGGGCGTCTGGGACTACGACGTTCATGTCGAACCGCGCTTTCGCTTGGGCCGGACATTTGCCCGATTGTGGGATGCGGCCAACCTGCGTTTGAGTCAGCAAGGCATCAAATGGAGCTTCTCGCGCATCTCTGCCTTCAACAAGCAGTCGCTTCTGTCTCATGGAAGGATGGGGCTGGATGTTCTGGCCGGCCTCAGTTTTTTCTGTTTTGGTCCCCTGCAAATCATGCTGTCGTCTTGTCCCCCCTATTTCAACGTCAGTTGGAATGGTTCGGGCAGGCCGGTGATTCAAGTCAAACCCAAGCACTGAGCACGCAGATTGACGCCTCATATTCTTCCTGTTGGTGACGGCTTTCGGTTCTGCATTTTTCACGAAGCCCAGAGGCGACCGGCCAAGGGGGCTGTGCTTTATATCCATCCGTTTGCCGAAGAGATGAACAAATCCCGCCGCATGGCGGCCAGGCAGGCAAGGCTGCTGGCTGAGGCGGGCTACTGCGTTCTCCAGATGGACTTGTTCGGATCGGGCGATAGTTCAGGCGGGTTTGAAGAGGCAACCTGGGATATCTGGCTCAAGGATGTTGCCCATGCCTATCACCATTTATGCGCTCTTTGCCGGGCACCGATCACATTTTGGGGTATGCGTGCCGGCTGTTTGCTGGCAGCCCAAGCAGCTGCCGATGGCTTGCTGCCGGTCAATTTCATTTTCTGGCAACCGGTATTGTCCGGCAAGCTGCAATGGCAGCAGTTTTTGCGTCTGAAACTGGCCGGGGAACTGGCTTCGGGCAATAGCAAGGGGGTGACTGACGAAATTCGAGCCAGCCTTGCTGCGGGAAAACCGGTCGACATCGCTGGCTATCTGATTGCTCCGGCTTTGGCAGATGGTCTGGAAAAGGCTGAGCTCCTGCCGCCTGCCGAGACGAAGCCTCGCGTGGGCTGGATCGAAATATCCGGGCGGCCTGATGCCACGCTCACGCCGGCTGCCCAGAAAAAAATTCGGGACTGGGAGGCGGCTGGCTGTGATGTACGGCCCATGGTGGTGCACGGCCCGGCATTTTGGCAAACCACCGAAATCGAAGACGCCCCGGAACTGTTAAAAGTGACTCTGGATATTCTGGAGGCACAAGCGTGAGTTACGCCGAACAGCCCATCATTTTTTCCTGCGCTGGGGAGGGGTTGTTGGGGATTCTTTCCAAACCCGGCTCTGCGGCTCCGGTGGGCGTGGTGATTGTCGTGGGCGGGCCGCAATACCGGGTGGGGAGTCACCGACAATTCGTTTTGTTGGCCCGCTACCTGGCGGCTTCCGGGATTTCCGTGTTGCGCTTTGATTATCGCGGCATGGGTGACAGCACAGGGGACCTGCGCCGGTTCGATGACGTCAGCGGCGATATCGCAGCCGCAATTGACGCGTTCCAGAACGCATGCCCGGAATTGGAGCGAATTGTGCTCTGGGGCCTGTGCGATGCCGCCTCGGCCAGCCTGATGTACTGGAATGCCACGCGGGACAGCCGATTGGCCGGTTTGGTACTGCTCAATCCCTGGGTGCGTTCCGAGCTCAGCCTGGCGAAGACACACCTCAAGCACTATTACCGGCAACGCCTGCTTCAGGCCGACTTCTGGAAAAAGGCGCTGAGCTTTCGGTTGGGGCTCGGGCAGTCATTGAAGGGGCTGGTCGGCACGTTGTTGCGCGCTCGTGCTCATGCGGCGGCTCTCGGGGCGACGGACTCCCCTGGGAGTTTTCAGGGCAGGATGGTGCATGCGTTGCAGGACTTCCCCGGCCATATCTTGTTGATTCTCAGTGGCAATGACTACACGGCCAAGGAGTTTCTGGAATTTTGCCAAGCTGATGCAGCGGCAAGGCAAGCCTTGTCCAGTGAAAAACTGGAGCGCGTCGAGCTCAAGGATGCCGATCACACCTTCTCATCACCCAGGCATCAGCGAGCCGTCGAGCATGCCACCCTTGCCTGGCTTGAAAAGTCGCTGGTGCGATGATGTCGCCGCCGCAACCCTTACCCCGCTCCCTGCTTGCCAGCACGTTCGTTTACCTGGTTTTCGTGATCTATGGCAGTTGGGTGCCATTGAATTTTTCTGCCAAACCGTTGGGGGAGGCGTTGCGGCAATTTGCCGCCTTGCCCTTTGCCGATCAGGCTATTACGTCTGCAACCGACTGGGCGACCAACTGCATTTTGCTTATCCCCTTGACCTTCCTGCTGGGGTACTTGATCAGGCTTGCGTGGCCTGGTTTGAACGGGGGGATCTCCCTTCTCCTGGCGAGTCTGGCCGGGGTTGCTCTCGCCATTTTTCTTGAGTTTACCCAGCTCTATTTTCCGCCGCGCATCGTTTCACAAAAGGACTTGTTGGCGCTGAGCCTGGGAGGGGGTATCGGTGCAACAGCCCAATTGCGCTGGGGGGAACAGGTCGCTCAGTTGCTGGATGCGCTATGGCGATCAGGGGAGGGCAAACGGGGTTTGCTCAAGTTTCTTCGTCTCTATGTGCTCGTCGTTTTGTTGTTCAGCATCTTGCCACTGGACCTGACGATCAGTGTTGTCGAGATTTATCACAAATGGCGTGAGGGGCGCCTGATCCTGCTCCCGTTCAGCAGCTTGAAAGGTGGGGTTGCAGAAGTTGGCTACGAACTGGGCACGGATCTGCTCATCTGGTTGCCGGTTGGCTTGCTGCTGGCAATGGAGCGACGAACCTCGCCGCTTCAAACCGCGATTCGGGTCGGCTTGCTGGCGTTGGGTGTCGAGTTGGCCCAATTATTCGTTTATTCACGAGTCACCGACGTTTCCGATCCCTTGCTGGCAGCCCTTGGAGGAAGCGCGGGCGCCTATCTGGCAAACCCGGAGCAACGACTCATCGCCTTCATGTCGGGGCGCTCTTCGGTATTTTGGTTTTGCGCATGGTTGGCCTGGGCGCTGAGTATGCTTGTGGTGTTCTGGTATCCCTTTGATTTTTCAGTCGGTCCGGCCTTGACCGAGCAGGTTGCCAACATGCTGACAAGACTGCCGTTTTTGACGCTCTTTGAAGAAACGGAATTTCATGCGGCCAATGAAATCATTCGAAAAATTGTCTTGTTCATCCCGGGCGGAATACTTTGCGGGGCAGCGCTCAGCCGGTCAGTGGGGCTGGCGGGCGCTGGCCTTCCATGCTTGATGATATGGGCTTCGCTGATCGAAGCAGGCCAACTCTTTCTGCCGGGCAAGGTTGCCGATACCACAGATATTCTGTTGCTCACCGTCGGTGGCTGGTTAGGGTTGCGCTTGTTCCGGGCTTTCCGCGTGGTTAAGTGGACTTCACCCCCATCCAGCCCGCCAGAGCTGCCGCGAAGAAAAGGCCGGATGAATTTGGCCGATGGTGCGATTGCTTCGTCGATATCCCCGAAAAAAGCGCAATTCATCGCGTTCGTCCTGCTTGCAGCAGGATTCGCAATACTGACCAAACTGCCCGGGGTGCCTTACAACATCAAGGAATTGATCGCACCGGGGACAGGTGGGGTATGGTCCGTCGTGGGCTTGAGCCTGACCCTTCTCTGGCTGATCAACGGCCATTTTCTTGCAATCCGTTACTCCGGAACACCCTTCCGGGTCTTCTGCATTCTGCCGCTGTGGTTGCTGGTACACGCCTTGGTCACCTGGATCTTGTTGCGGCTGAGTGTGCCGATGGAAAGCATTCATGACATCGTTGGCAGCCCCGTTCTTGACTGGGTTTGGGAATTTGAGTTGATCGGCCGATATGTCGCCTTGCACAGCGCCATTGCCCTGCCGATGCTGGGTGCCCTGATTCTGACGACCCGTTTGAGCAGAGGAGGTGCCTCGGGACGGCTGACCGTCTGGTTTATTTTGATGCTGCTCCTTGCCGGACCGTTGCACGCCGTTATCGTCGGTCATGCTGCGACGGACAATCTCACCGAGCTCATGCGTGAACATGGCAGTTTTCCGTATTTCATGCTGTTGATTTTCGGCGTGTTCTTTGCCTCGCTCACTGCTACTTTGCTGGCTTCGCTTCTGGTCCAGCGAAGGCATGTGCTGGCTAAGCTGTTCCTGATCTTCCTTGCGCTCTTTGGTAGCGTTGCCTGCCTGTGGTTTGGCGCGGAGCCCATGATCCTGAAATACGGAATAGTTTTCTCAGCCTGGCAGTTCCTGCTCAGTTCGGACCGCAACCACTATATCGAGGGGGCGCAACTGTGGATTCATTTCGCTGGGGCTTTTGCCGGTTATGTGTTTCTTGTCGTTCTACTGCAGTACGTCTTCTGGAAGAGCATGATTTCTCAGCCTAGCAACGCCAAGCCAGCGCGCCAACGGCATTGAGGGCTTGTGCTTGATGTCTATTTCCGCCGGCATGTCGTACAGATAACCATGGAACTCTCTCTATGACCCTTACCCCGTCCCCTCTGGTTCTCGGAAAACCGCGATTTCTCGCGACCGACCTTCAACAGCTTGCCGAGGAACATGGCGCCTTGCGTGCTTGGCAAAAAGCTTACGAATGCCACGGGGTCAGCGCGCCCAACAGCATTGCCGGCGATTTCGCAATAGCCATGCAGACAACCGATGGTGCCGTTTTTATGGCGGTCGACCGGTTTGCCATCCGATCCTTGTGTTACCGGGAAGTCAATGGACAACTGCGGTTTGCCGAAAGGGCGGATGAATTGGCGGATGCCTCCACCGACATCGATGAACAGGCCATTTTCAACTACTTCTACTCCCACGTGATTCCATCACCGAGGACGATTTTCAAAGGCGTGTACCGTCTTCCGCCCGGGCATTACGCCCTCTACGCAAGCGGGCGTCTGACGGTCGCTCCTTACTGGACGCCCACATTCATCGAACCCGGTGAGGTATCGTTTGAGGAGTTGCGTGAAGAATTCAGAAGTCTTCTGAAACAAGCCGTTACCCGACAACTGGATGGCGGCAAGGCAGGCTGTTTCCTCAGCGGCGGTACCGATAGTTCCACCGTGGCCGGCATGATTGGTCTCGCGTGCGGTACGCGGGCCGCCACCTACTCAATCGGGTTTGAGGCGGAGGGCTACGATGAAATGGCATTTGCCCGCATTGCGGCCCGTCATTTCGATACCGAACACCACGAGTATTACGTCACGCCGGACGATCTGGTGCGCAGCATTCCGCTGGTGGCTGCCAGCTACGACCAGCCTTTTGGCAATTCATCAGCCCTGCCTGCCTATTACTGCGCAAAAATGGCAAAGGAGGACGGGCTCTCCACCATCCTGGCAGGTGATGGTGGCGACGAGCTTTTTGGCGGGAATTCGCGCTATGCCAAGCAACGGATATTCAATGCCTACCGGCATCTTCCGGGCATCTTCCGAAAAGGGATTATGGAACCCCTGTTCAAACTGCCGGGCATGGATCGCATCCCCGTGGTGAAAAAGGGCTGCAGTTACATCGAACAGGCCAGCCTGCCCATGCCGGACCGGCTGCAGTTATACAACCTGATCACCCGCCTCGGCATTGATCAGGTGCTGACCCCCGAATTTCTGCGGGCGGTAAACCAGAATGTGCCGTTGGAACTGCAGCGAGCGGTTTGGGCCTCGGCGGTTACCGATAATCTGACCAACCGGGAACTGGCATTCGATTGGCGTTTCACGCTGGCAGAAAGCGATTTGCCCAAGGTTTGCGGAACCACGCGCCTGGCTGGCCTCAATGTTGGATTCCCGATGCTGGATGATGAACTGCTGGCATTTTCAATGCGCCTGCCAGCCGATTACAAACTGAATGGCTTGAAGCTCCGCTGGTTCTTCAAGGAGGCGCTCCGCGGATTTCTTCCCGAAGAAATCATCGTCAAGAAAAAACAGGGGTTTGGTCTGCCATTTGGTGTCTGGCTGACGCGACACCAGGCCCTGAAAAAACTGGCCAGAGAATCGGTCGAAGGACTGGTGCGGCGCGGGGTGCTACATGGTCCGTTTGTCGAACAACTCTTCAATGAACACTTGCCGCAACATCCCGGCTACTACGGCGAGATGATCTGGATTTCGATGATGCTTGAGCAATGGCTTCGAAAGCATCGGGATGGCTATTCAATTTGAGATCTGTATGATTCCTTGAGGTTGTGTCGGAAAACCTTCCATAGATGCTGCTAATTTTTAGTTTTTCACTCAGTTAAGGACAAAAAAGACAAATTAAATCAGTTATCTAGGGATTGATTGTTCTTTTTGGTTTGATTTTTGCATCATCAGCTCGTTGTGTTTTACTTGGAGAGCAAGATGAACAAATCTCACTCAGTTGATCTTAAAAATTTCAGGAAGCCCTCATCTCGGCTTGGAAAGGGGGCGAGAAAATGTGCCTACCTCTCTCTGGCACTAGGTTTTTTGAACTGTAATACTGCCAACGCAGCACTCGATCTGAGCTACCTCCAAGGTCTGCTGGCTTCTACTCCAGAAGGGGGTTGGGTTCAGGTCAACACCAACAAGTTTTCTGATGCGTGGGCCTCTACTCAGGAAGGGGGCGTTCCAGATTCAAATCCTGCCGCTGTAGTCCACGCCTGGAGTTCTGTCGCCTGGGATTCTACTCGTGGCAATTTGCTGCTATTTGGTGGTGGGCACGCAAACTATGCAGGTAATGAAATGTACGTCTGGCAAGGCTCAGATGGAACTTGGACGCGTGGTTCCTTGCCTAGCCGTATGGAAAGATATGGCTCCACAGCTACTTTTTTTACCGTTGACAACGCAGCTCCCCAATCAGCACATACATATGACAATAATATTTATGTGCCAATAAATGATATGTTTGTTACGTTTGGTGGTGCGGCATATAACTCTGGTGCAGGTTTTGTTGTTAAAGGACCTGACGGAAATCCACTGCCTGCTGGTCCTTGGATGTGGGATCCCAATAAGGCTGATCCTAATAAAGTGGGGGGGACTGATGGTTCAGGTTATAACTTGGCGTCGCCTGGTGGTAATATGTGGACGAATCAGTACGGAAAATGGATTGGTGATCTTGGACCTTCATATTTAGAGGGAACAACAGCCTACCGCCAAGAGAATGGTCGCGATGTTATTTATGTGACTGGCGCTGGCGGTGGTGGGTGGCCTTCTTTGTTCAGATATGAACTTGGAGATGTGCGAGCAGGAGAATTCGGAAGCTTCGAGAAGGTTGCCGTTGCGTGGAATGCGCCAAGTTTTCAGGGGGCGTCTACAATTGCTAATAATTTATTTATAAGAACAACAAGCGTTAGAGGATTTCAAATGGGTTTTGGGGTATGGGATCTTTCCAAGTCCAACCCAGCTAATCCGGATGCCAATCGCGATATCGCTATATATTTGGTTAATGAGGACGGCACCCCATTCATAATGAATGTTGATTTTGGCATAGATTTTGACAGTATCAACGGAAAAATTCTAATGTGGGATGGCCATGACAACGGTACTGTCTGGGAAACAGAGCCCATCTACGATAATTTGGGCAATCTTTCGACGACTTGGGTTGTAAAGAAGCGCATGAGTTCAACTGTGCTACAACCTAACGGTAATTTCCAGACTGGAGTGCTAGGAAAATGGGATTTTATTGCCGAATTGGGAGCATTCATAGCGCTTGATGAGTTTTCTAGCGCTACTCAAGATGCTAGAGTCTGGCTCTATAAACCATATTCAAACATCCAACAGCTCCCCTCAGGGGTTTTGCCTGAGCCGGGAACGATAATATTAAATATTGTTGCGCTGTTTATACTGCTTTGGCAGCTTAGGGGGAGGTCGATTGCCAGTCGAAAGTCACTTAATTGCTACTAGGCGCTATATTTTCTTTTGTGATTTCTGAATCTGCTGGTTCTGCAGTATGTTGCTCGGGGAGGAGGGGCTTTTTTTGAGGCTCCTCTTTCCATTTTCCTGCTTTTTGTAGCTTGTTTTTTAGGCCTGGTAGCGGAAAACCAAGTGAATAGGCTTGCTTTGCATATTCCAGTGATTTGTCGAACTGTTTAAGTTCAAAATATGCTAAACCAAGGTTGTACAAAATGTTCGGATCGTCGCCTGCAAGAGCAAGAGCGGATTCGAGTTTCGGAATTCCATCTTTGGATTTTCCTGACCGAATAAGGTGTAGCCCGAACAGTAGTTGCACTGCTGCGTCATCCGGGCGAAATCGTTCTGCACGCTCAAACCAGCAATATACAGAATAAATCATTTCGGGCGGCGGATCTTGTTTGGTTTTTTCCGAGAATCTGGCGGTTGCCATCAATGCACGTGGATGGTTCGGAAAAGCTCTAAGTGTGTATGCCAAGTCACCTCCGGGAGTAGATGCGGTGCTTCCCCCTTTCAGGGTTTCAACCTTTGGAGTGAAGTGGAATTTCTCTACAATTTCGATTTTTGCTCTATCGGCTGATCTATAGTCGAACGGGCCATACCCATTATCCAATTTGCCGCACGGCTGATAGCCCATTTCTCCAATGGCAGTGATAGGTAAAAGAAACAGAGTTGATAAGATGAATTTGTGATTTCTTGCTGTCATGTTTTGGCTGATTTTCAAATGTGGTGGGAGTGGTTTGGGTCGGGAAAGATATTAGGGTTGGCTTGACGGGTTCTCATAAGTTTTTGAACGTGCTTTTTATGTTTCGTGGTTCTGGCGCGACGGAGTTCATTATTTCACATTGGTTAAATTATTAAATAAATGGTTTCGGTGTCCGCCATTGTTTTAGTATTGTGCTTTTTGCGAAACACGATCCAGTAGTGAAGCAAGGCTTTTCGTCAAGCTAGTTCGCTCATAGCGTGCCAGAGCATCCGGATTTCTCTCTGAGAAAGCTGCCATTCCATCGGCAACGCTCAATTTTTCAATTGCCTCAGCCAATCCTCGGATATCGCCTGGGGCGACCACACAATTGCCACCGACGGACGAAAGAACTGCTGTCACCTCACTATCTGGCAGGCTGGAGGCAATTATTGGACGGCCGCTACCCAGATAATCAAAGAGCTTCCCTGGTAGTGATGCTTTCTCGTAGATACCTTTGGAAACGGGAAGATAAAGGGCACTAGCGTTCATCATGAGGCCAACAGCCATTTCATGGGGAACCTGCCCTAGTTCTTCAACAACATCGTCAATGCCATATTCCCGGGCTCGTCCTGGCGGAAAACCGGCAACAGTCACTCTTAACTTGGAGATACATGAAGAGCCGGCATTTTTGAGGTAACGTATTGCGTCGTAAAGATTGTCGGGCCCATACCCCGGACGCCAAACTCCCGTATAAGCGATTTTTACGAGGCCATCCCGATTAGCTTCCTCTGGCACGGTTCCGTCCAAGAAGTCACCTGGATTGAAACCATTGGTAATGCATAGGGCCTTGCCCTTTGCACCGCTTTCGTTCAGCATTTTTGCGAAGGAGTGGGTTGTGGTGAGAACTGCTGCTGCGTGGCGCAAAATCCTTTTCTCAAAATGCGGTTGAAGCCACTTCTGGAGTGTAGTGTGCTTATCCCACTCTGCATCTGAGGGCTTCCAGAGGTCACGATAGTCAACTACGAAGGGGCAGCCGGTTCTGCGGCTGACTTTCTCTGCGATGAGAAAAGAAGTCCAAGGCCACCCCGTCGCATAGATGACATCGAAGCCTTCCTGCTCATATAGCGTCACAGCCCGTTCGATTGCCGTTGATCGCCAAGCTGCACAATCGTCGGGAATCTGGAAGAAGCGCTCAATTCTCCACTTAAGTCCATCAACCAATCGATGTCTGTCACCAAACCATCCAAAAGCAATGGCAATTTTTTCTGCGGCAATGTCGCTCCACTGGGGAACCCGTTCTACCCTGGTTCCTGGGCGAACCTCATTCAACAGTGAAGGGTCACAAACTTTGGGAGCTGGATTGGCCACAGTCAGCACGATCGGCTCCCAGCCGTTGTCGGGGAGGTGGTTTACAAACTCCAGGCTCCGCCTCGTCCCCGAATTGGCGATGGGAGGGTAGAGATAGGCAATAAAAAGCACTTTTTTCATGGTGGAGTTTGCTCTAGCGATGGCTGTATGGGAGTCGCGAATTTCCGGGTGCGCGAGTCCGATGTGGAAGGTTTGATGAACTGGACTCCTCGGTGGCTGAAGGGATTAGGCGTAGGAATCAACGCCGTTGAACGAATCAAATTGTCTAGCAGGCCTGTATGCCAGAAGCAGAGCAAGATACTTCTTGCGTAATCACTGTAAAGCGCGGGCAAACAGGCCGATCTGATGGCCGCGGTTCCTGAAAAGCAACAGAGTTTCCTTGAAGTAGCCACAACATAACAGGCTTACGGCAACCAGCGCGCGAAGTAGAACGTTGCGCAGGCCTCTTGGGTCGGACGGGTAAGGGTCCCACGTCCGGAAGCTGACAATCTCAAAACCTTCCGATTCGAGTAGCGTTTTCAGTTCCCAGGGGGGGTATTCGTATACGTGGCACATGAAGTGCCGTGGCCCGAAATCCTGACTGTACGGCTTGGAGTCGTACAACGGTGCGTGCTGGAACTGGCGCATCATCTTCGCCCAGGCATTGACGTTTGGCGTCCCTAAGAAGAGATGCTCTCCGGGTTTCAAAACGCGTTTGATTTCCCGGATAAATTGCCTGGGGCTGCCTACGACATGCTCAACGACTTCGAATGCGGTGACAAGATCGAAGGTGCGACCGGGATAGAGAAAGGGATTCTCGAAGTCGAAGGCATCGGTTTGCCATGCATAACACTCGTCCCCGGGAAGTTCGAAGTGCGGCTGATCGGGCTGGGCCGTCGAGTGCTCAACTGGCGCCACATTGCCGACTAATTCGGCCCCCACCTTGGCCAGCAACAGGCCGACAAAGGTGTCATGCCCGAGGTCGAGCGTCTTCAGTCCCTTTAACTCTAAGGAGCGCTGCAAGGCGTCGACGGACGTGAAGATCCGCTCCTTGTTCCAAGCGATGTAGTCCGGGTTGGCCACCGTTGCTGCCAGGGTTTCGAATTCCTTTTTATTCATTATTTCTCACGAACGGAAGGGTATGACGATGGGAGGTGAACCTGGTGATCATCCGAGGCTCATGCGTTTGAACACATTGCGGATATTGGAACGGAGCCGGGAGCTCAACGAGTACTTGGGCAACGAGACGGGGGTTGCGGCAAGACGGGCATAAGTGTCGAGGTAGCGCTGTCGCAATACCTTAATGTCGTACAGCCGATGAGCCGTTTCGACCCCCTTTTTTCCCAGTTCGGCAAGCACGTGGGGATCGCGTTGTCTTAGCGCGGCTGTGAGTGCTCCAGATTTGGACATATCGATGAAAACCCCATCCTTGATGATTGATTGTTGATTGGGGTGATTCGTCGAAATCACCGGCAGGCCCATGGCCATCGCCTCGATGTAAACGATGCCGAATGTTTCGAACAGGGACCCCAACGCAAAGACATCCGCCGCGGCGTATGCTTTGGGCAACTCGTCGTGGGGCATCGTCGTGAAAACGATCCGGTCAGCCATCAGTTGCTGCCCCAAAGCCTTGATGGCCTCTGTATCGGGTCCTTCCTGTCCGACGATCACCAACCACGCATCCGGAACAGCCGCTACTTCGCGAATGACGTAATCCATTCGTTTGTGCCAATAGCAAATGGTTCCGACGCTAATGACGACGAACGCGTCAGCGGGTATGCCGTGCCGTTGCCTGAAATCGGTTGGGAGCCCTGGATGAAATTTCTGCGTATCAACACCATGTGGAATGACGAAGGCTTTTTCTTGGTTACTGCATGCCAGGTTGTATTCCGTATGCTCTTGGACAAAGTCGCAGTGCGGCTGGATAGCCTTGGGGAGGGCTCCACCGTTGGACCAGAGAATACGCGGCGTTTGCCGAAAGAGATGGCGGTTGGCGTAAAGGACATTGCACACTTCTTGTTCTAGGCAGTGGAGGATGTCGTAATCGCCTTCGAGAAGATGGCGAAGCGCCGCATAGGCAAAGGTTTCTCCCTCTACGCGCATCCTTTCCTCTTCGACTGCGGCGGCCTCCCATTTTGGTGAAACGGGTAGGCGGACATGACGCAGGCACTCGGCGTTGCGCGGCACATGGTCGATGACGATTTCTCTGGGAAGCGGAGTACCTCCGCCCTTGAAGAGGGTAATGTCCATATCGTCAGTCAGCAGGTCGAAAAGTTCGCGGGCGAAAATCTCGTGACCTCGATGAATGTTGCCGAGTCCGGAGCAAAGTAATGCGATCTTCATTCGAATCTTAAAGGTTGGGTGGCGATGCGAAAGGAATATGGCATGATATTCATCGTGGGTTAGCGAGCATAGGCTGATGCTACCCGCTCTGAAACATTCTTCCAGGAATGACCTTCAACCGCCGCTCTGGCAGATTTTCCCATTTCCTTCAAGCAAATTTTGTCCAGCGTTTGCAGTTGCTTGGTTAATCCGGCCTCGGTATCGAAAAAGAGGGCATTGGCGGTGTTGACGATGTCCAGCACCTTTGCCTCTTCTGGTACCAGCAAGGGGCGCCCCATCGTGCAAGCGAGTGTGGCAGACCCCGACGTGAGTGTCCGTTCGAATGGCAGCGCGACGATATCTGCCAGATCGAATAATGGCTGGACTTCGTCGTCCCGAATGAATCTGAGCAATGGCAGAATCCGCGAATCGCTACTAGCAGATTTCGTTATCAATTCGATCAACCCTGAATCGGAACAGGCGCCGGCGATGATGAGCCTGAACGAAGGATCGGTGAGGTTGGCAAAGGCATTCAACAGTGTCTCCAGACCCTTGTAGCGCCGGATTGCACCAAAAAACAGAAGCACGGTATGCCGGTCCTCGATATTCAACGTGGTTAGCAGGGTGTTACGTGCTTCGGAACACTCAGGGTAGCATCCGTCATAATTGCCGTGTGGGGCAATGGTCGTCTTGTGTCGCAAAGGCAGGCCGTACGTCAGTTCGACCAACTTCAATGCACTGTCGCTATGCAGCAACAAGTGGGAGGCGCCACGAGCGATGACCCGTCTGGCCTCGATTTCGGTCTCCTGATTGGCACTTTCGTGCGTTACGAGGTTGTGAATCGTCCAGACAATGCGAACCCCACTGAGTTTTGCCAGAAGCAAATCCAGACCGAGCATCATCAACTTGATTCTTTTTTTCAGCGCGCTTCCGGACCAGGTAACAGATTCGACCAAACTGTTTACCCAGTGCAGGTGGAGAACATCGCAATCCGAATTGGCCAATGCCGTTTTCAGCAGCGGGAAAGCGCCTTTGGGGTATTCGGCAAATCGGACGTGATAGCCGTGTCCGGCGAGAGCGTTCGCCAGTCTCTCTTGATAGGGGTTTCCTTTGCTCCAATCGGGCAGGAACAACACCTTCCTACGTGCTTCGTCGACGTCAGGCATGGCCTCTCCAAATATGGGTGATACGACCGACTAGGCTAATGAACAAGGGGTCCTGAGTCATTGGATGCCGGAATACATACAGCCCGGCAAACCAGGCAACTGCTGCACACGCCAGGGAAATGATGAACGTGGCGGCACTTACCAAGCCATCCGCCCGCCCCACGATGGCAGTGATAGTCATGGGGCCGAGGAGGGTGACGAAAGTCACCATTGCACTCTGGCCCAACGATTTGAACAGGTAGCCTGTATTTGTAGGGATTGCCTTGTTTTTCATGTGGAAACAATATGGTGTTGCGCAGACGGCTGCGATGAAGAAGAGCAGCGGCGGGGTCTCCAGTTGGGGCATGAGCATGAGTCCAGAGATAAAGAACGCCGCACGCAGGGGTTGCACCACAAGATCGATCTTGGTGGCGATATCGATTCGTCCTACCGCTGTCAGCATCGTGGTGATCAGATAGCTCGGTGCGGCCGCTGCGCCGGCTGCGCAGTACAGAGGAACCAATGGCGCGGCCTGGTCCCATTGGCTACCAAAAAGCAGGCGCAGCAACTCCAGGGGGAAAAGTGCTACAAACCCAAAGAACGGCCAGCCAACGACGGTGATCGCGGCAATAGCTACCGTATGCTGGGTTTCGACATCGCGCTTCTCACGGCTTGCCTGTGCGAAAGCTGGGAGGGCAACGCTATTGACCGCAGTCATGAGGTCGCGTTGAAAGAGGTTCATCAAACCTTGTGCGCGGCTGAGCATTGCCAGCGGGGTAAATCCCAGGATTTTCCCGGCAACCAGTTCGTTGATGTCGGTGGAAACTGATCCTGCAATGCTGGCTACCGAGCGTTGGGCACCGAAGCTGCTGACGCTGCGCCATTGTGACAGTGAGGGTGCCATGATTACCTTGCCTCCTCGGGCCAACCATGAAAAGAACCCGGTTGCCAGATTAGTGGCAACTGTCCCAACGGCCATGCTGTTGGCTCCAAATCCTACGACGGCGAGGGATATCGAAACGACGAAACCGATTAGCGTTGCGGAAAGGGTGACGTAGAGTACCTTTTGGAAAAGCATCTCCCGTCTCAAGAGGGCGAGAGAGACGGTACAAAAGGGCAAGATAACGAAATTCAGGGCGCAGATACGCAGTGTTGTTGCCATTCTTGGCTCTCCGTAGATTTCTGCTCCTAGGGAACTTGCCAGGAATACGATCAGAAACAAACTGCCGCCAATTAACAATGAGACACCGAAAGCAGTTCTGATGTGATCTTCGGTCAGGTTTTTTTCCTGAATGAGATAACTGCCAACGCCAAAATCACGTAGTACCTGAGCGACTCCGATCACTGCCACACTGACCGAGTAAAGGCCGATCTCCTCCGGGGTTACAAGCCGGGCAATCAGGATATTGCTTAGCAGCGACAGGACAATTAGGGCGTATCGTTCGATGAACGAAATCACGAGCGCCCGGTGTACCGTGGTTATCACTTGTCACCACCTCGGCCAAGCAGCGGCGCCAGGATTGTGCGCACCAGAAGTTTCCAGTTGCGGCTTGGGCGCCAATCGTAGCGTAGTGCCATGAGCGCTCCTTGAATGGCTTGCCGATGGTTGCGTACAGCAAGGTGGGCTGCGGAGAAGTCACGCCAGGTTCTGGCGATTGCCGTTGCCACCTCGTTTTTGTTCGCGGTGCGACCGTCAGGAGAGCGCATTCCCCAGCTTTCGAGTGCCTTCATGATCACGAAGGCTTGGTAGTTCTTACTGGGTGCCGCCTTGGTTATGCTGTGGGGGTGCATTCGATATAGGGCCAGCGGCAGCGGTACGCGCAGAATAGGGGTGTGACGCGATGCTCTTAACCAGAGGTCATAGTCTTCGCCGATTCGCAAACCTTCATTAAAGCTCCCGATTTGCTCAAGCAAAGAGCGATGAATCAATACCGTTGATGTCCAAACGTGGCAGTCGGCAAGCAACTCTGGGTAGATCCAGCCCGATGGTCCTTCGTATCCATTAGTTCCTGCCTTAGCGGCAGATAGATTGTTCAATAACTCCCGGTCGGGCACTGGATCAGTACAGTTCCAGACGTGCCAACCGGAATAGACCATTCGGGCTTCTGGAGAGTGTTGAAGCGAATTCCACTGCATGCGTAGTTTGTTGGGTAGCCAGATGTCGTCCGCATCAACGAATGCGATCCAATCCCCTGTAGCCAAGGAGATTCCCTTGTTGCGTGCCGCGGCCACTCCCTTGTTGTTCTGCTGGACAAGGTGTACCTCGGGGAAGTTTTTTCGGACAATTTGCGCCGAGTCGTCGCTGGAACCGTCGTCTACGACGATGACTTCCAAGTCGCTCCAGTCCTGGTCCAAGACGGAATCAAGCGTGGCAGAAATCCATTGACTCGCGTTATAGCAAGGTACAACAACCGATATCCTTGGCAATGTCTCTGACGAGGGTGATATCAGAGATGTGGGCACTTGGTGCTGTCTTGAAAGTTGTTCGGAATGCATCGGTGACTTATCGGGTGGCGGCCGTAATAGCGAATGAGTTGCCCTTATGGAGATTGGTAAGAAGCCGAAGTCCAAAGCGCCAGCGACTGGAGTCCCACGGTGTGAAACGAGGCAGTTGGAAGAGGTCAGATGCTTTTGTGGCGGCACCCCAGTTGGTTGTTACGGCTGCATCAAAGCCTAGCGATTTGACGATATTGGCATGGGTAGGGGAGTAATCATTCCCGAGCCTTCCGTTGGGATAGGCAAAAAGTCCAATCCGTTCGCCGAGGATTCCCTCCAACTGATCGCGGCTGTTAGCAATCTCGCGTTTAGCGATAGCGTCATCAAGCTTGGCAAGGATCGGATGAGTGATCGTATGCGCACCAATTTCTGCTCCTTCCGCACGCAATTGCTGTAGTTGCGTTGTGGAGAGCATCAGATCGTTCGGCAGCTTTGCTTGGCAGCATTCAGCGATGCGCGCAACCATCTCGGAGCGTTGTTCTGCAGGTAGGTGTTTGACGGCGGGAATGATTCGTGCCAACGCGGATCGCTTGTCTTCGATAGACTTAAGGGGGAGTACGCCAAGACCCAGGAACGTACCGTCGATTTCCGGTAATGCCCCCCCACGGATGGATTCTATGATAGTGTCATTCCACATCCGCCCTCCGTCAAGGAAACCGGTGGCGATGAAAAACGTTGCGGGAAGGCCGTGCTTGCGGAGGATGGCGTTTGCGCAGAAAAGGTTGTCTGCATACCCATCGTCAAAGGTAATTGCTGCCGCACGTGCGGGCAGATTCCCCCGTTGCAGGCGTACTACTGCTTCGTTTAGCGGGAGGACGTTGAACCACTCTTTTAGCCAAAGGGCTATTTTTTCGAAGCGGGCAATGTCTGGCTCATCAGGAAAGAGTGGGTCAGGTGCCGAAAGCACCCGATGGAAAATCAATATCGACAGCCGGCCGCTATCTCCTGCGGGTGACATGAACTGGAGGGCCTGTTTGAGAAACATACCCTCAATATCCTTTTGCAATCCGCTTGGCCGACAAGCTTGTTGCTCGGGATGGCCTGGATTTCCGAAGCCCGGCATATTCAAAGAATGGAATGGTCGGCTCACGCTCCCACGCCTTGGTTTCCACCCATTTCCGTGCCAGTACCACCAGAACCATCATGTAGTATGGCAGGTCGAAATATGCCAAGCTGAGAAACGCACCTCCAACGGCATAGCCAACTAAGGCGACTTGCACCATAGCTCCCAAGTTTCCCGCCCATTTTGCCTGCGGAATCGCTATCGCATTTTTGTTCAACCAACCGGCATAGCGATAGGTAGAAAACCATAGCCAAACAAAAATAAACAAACCGACGAATCCGTGATTGCCCAGTATTTGAAAATAAATACTGTGTGCGGCGATGGGGGCGCCCCCTGTCCCAAAAAGCGCGAAGATGGTGTTGTGTTGGTAGGACATTCCCGCACCAAACAAATTGTGTTTGGCAACCTCCCAGGCAACTCCCCAGGCATAAAGACGGCCCTGTGCCGACTGGTCTTCGTCATAGGCGCCGATGGTTTCCATTCGAGTCCACCATTCGGCCGGCATCATTGGCAGGATGGCGAGAAGGAACGCCAGAATGAGCAGGGTCATTGAACCCTTGCGCTGGCTACGCCACCACAACATGGAACCCATCGCGGCAATCGCAAGCAACCCCCCCCGCGAGTGTGAGCCCAGAGCTGATGCGGCGCAAAGAAACATCGTTGCACTTAGCCCATGCCGAAGCCATTTATTGGTGGTTTGCAGTTGCAGGAAATGGAGTAGTGGGATGGTAATAATGAGTGCGAGCGCAAATTCGTTGTTGTCTTCGATAAATGTTCCCGGCGGCCCCCAAACTCGGTAGCTGCCGCCGTGGAGAATGGTGAATACGCCTCCTTTGGCGCCGATAATGGCGAGCGAGGCTGCTGTTACCCATGCAAAAGCAATGATGTGATGCTTGGTATGAAGAAGTACAAGCGCGATGAAGGTCATGAAGTAGATTTTCATGACTTTGCTCCATTGCAAATAATCGCCATCGGTTTCTATCCCGAATAGCCAGGATAGGGTAATCCAGACAACGAAGGCGGCGAAGATTCCAACCGGCGTGCCTTTGAATGGGGATTGCCTCTCATGTGTCATCAATAACCCGAGCAAGGTTGTTACTGCGGCTATTGCTGCCAGTGGTGCATCGTAGGCAAATCCCCAAGTAAAGCGATGGGGATTCATCAGGCTAAGCCAGGTCCAGAGCATAACGCCCATCCATGGGCGTTTTAACGCCATGACAGCCCAAACCGCAACGATGGATACAACGATTACATCGCGCATGGGCTATCCCTATTGGTTAATTTGGACATGGCTCACGATGTATCGGAACTTGCCTGAGCTTTCACGAGGAATATCCGCGACACGATCAATCGTCACGCTGATGCTTTGCCCAAGGCGGGCCTTCATGCCGGCGATGATTTTTGCTTCAACCTCAGGTCCACCACCTTCGCCGGGAACGATTTGAACAGAGATGTGTTCCTTGCTGTGTTGAATGACCTTGAATGCAGTGATGCCAGGAATATCCCGAATGGGATAAATTACCGCCAGGCCATGCACGATTGTGCCGTCTGCTGCCACCACGAAGTCGGTGGTTCTCCCCTGGATTTCCTCCAGAAGGGGCAAGCCGCGCCCGCAGGAACAGGGTTGATCTGACATGACGGCTACATCACCCGTCCGGTAGCGGATGAAGGGGAAGTCCCCCGTAGCCAGATGGGTGACGACGACTTCGCCAGCTTGGCCCTTGGGGATCGGTTTGCCATCCTTGTCGACGATTTCGACAATGATGTCCTCAGCCGTAATGTGCATGCCGCCCTGTGGGCATTGGTGCGCGATGAATCCGGCGTCGCGGCCGCCGTAGCCGTTGGCTACCGGACACGCAAAGACGCGGGAGATGTCGTCGCGTTGGTGATCGTAGAGACGTTCTGAGGTTACAAAGGCGACCTTGATGCCGAGATCGTTCATTGCTATTCCGCGCTTTTCCGCGTGTTTGGCGATCAGGGACAGCGAGGAAGGGTAGCCAAACAACATGGCAGGGCGTTTGCGACGAATTGTCGCGATGAATTGATCAAGACGGGTTTCGCTCATTTCAAAGGCCGATAGCAGTTCCGTCCGCATCAGGCGATCGCGGATCTGGCGCATCCTGTCTTGAGCGGTTAACTCAATGGGTGAGCCCCAGACGACGATTTCCGGGTCGCCAATATCAACGCCCCACCAGCGGGTCGCGCGCCATTTGGCGGCAACATCATGGCTGACCCGTTCTTTGCCGATGAAAAAAATGAGTGGTTCACCGGAGGATCCGCCGGTATTGAAGCGGGCCAGTCCTTTGGCCACTTCCGATTTCATGCGCTCTCCTTCAGCGCGGATGATGGCCTTCGTCAGGAACGGCAGTTTCTCGAGGTCCGCCGTGCTGGTCACCGCATTCGGGTCGAAAGCCAGCCTGGCGAAGAGATCCCGATAGTAGGGTACGTGCTTGCCTGCCTGGCCGAGCAGAAGACGGAGGCGCTCTACCCTGAGCGATTCGAGTTGGTCCGGGGACCACCACTGGGATTCGTCCATGGCCTTGCGGACTTTCAGCGTCGAGTGCCCCTTGTAGGCCTCTTGTGCAGGAAACAGGATGTTGGCAACGAAAGCGGTGTAGAGGCTCATGATTGGCTATGGATCAGGCGGTTTTGTTGGCTGAGTGCTGATCGGTAGATCTCTTTCCAGATGGGCCAAACGCTGTCCCAGGTATAGCGGCGAACTTCGGTTAGTCCATTGTCGATTAACCGCCTGCAGAGATCCGGTTCGTCGATGAGACGGATGATTGCGCTTGCCATGGACTCGGGGGATCGGGGAGGCACCAACAGGGCGGTCTCACCGTCTTTAACGATGTAGGGTACGCCGCCGACGCATGTGCTGACGACCGGCAGACCGCTGGCCAAGGCTTCCAGGACCGAGTTGGGCATGTTGTCGACCAGACTCGGGTTGAGGGCAATATCGGTTTCGCGATAGAGCATGGCCATGGCTTGTGGTTCCAGCCGGCCGGTGAATGTCACGGCTTTGGATAGTGCCAGGCGCTCGGCAAGGGCTTTCAGTTTGTTGGCTTCAGGCCCCGAGCCGGCAATGGTCAGGGTGCTGTCCGGGTAACGCGCGTGCACCAGGGAAAAGGCACGGATCGCGGTTTCGTTGTCGTAGATGGGTTCCAAATTGCGTGCGACCAGCAGGCGACGGCGAGTACCGCGATGCGGCGCGGGATTATGAAAGCGTTCGAGATTGACGATGTTGGGCACTATCGCGGCGGCGATGCCAAACCGCCCGAAGACGTCCTGCAAAAATCCCGATGGCACGGCAAGCAGTGCTGCCCTGGAAAGGCTCCAGCGAATCTGGGGGGCGGCTTTCTCCAAAAATGCCCCAGCTTCCCCGCCACGATAATTGACGACGACCGGAACCTTTCGCCAGTGAGCAATCCAGATTGCCGGGGCGGCAAAAAGGTGCCAGGACCAACCGGAATTGGCCATCACATGGATCAGATCCGAGCGGGCTGCCAGGCGCCACAGCGAACTGATGTAAGGCAGCAGCCTGAAAAGTGCGCGCACATAGGGAACATGTCCGATCCAGTTCGGGCGGTAAGGCGCGTTTACCTGCGCTACGGATACCGTTATTCCCTGGCCAGAGAGCAATTCTGCCAGTTGCCGGGTCTGGTTGGCCATGCCGCCGAATGGTGGTGGTAACGGCCCAACCAGGCCGATGCGGAGATCTTTTGAGATCATGAAGCAACCGGCTGGCCAATCAATTGACTGTAAGGGGCCACATAGTTGGCGACGCTGTTCCGCCAATTCCGCACCGCTTCGACGAAGTGCCGGCCGTTGGCTTTCAGTTCCGGCCAGCGCTGGCGGTCGTTGAGCAGCCCGAGCAGCGCTTCGCTCAAGGCCTTGCAGTCGCCGGCCTTGAACAGAATGCCGGTCTTGCCGTGCTCGATCAGTTCCTGGTGGCCGCCGACGTCGGAGGCGACGAACAGCTGACCCTGGGCCATGGCTTCGAGCGGCTTGAGCGGCGTGACCAGTTCGGTCAGGCGCATCGGGTGGCGCGGGTAGGCCAGCACGTTGATCAGGTCGTAATAGCGGCCAACATCCTGATGCGGCACCCGGCCGGTGAAGATGACGTGCTCACCGAGGCCGAGGCGTTCAGCCTGCTGGCGCAGGTTGGCTTCCTGCGGGCCGCCGCCGACCAACAGCAGGCGCACGTCCGGGCGCTGGCGGATCAGTTCCGGCAGGGCGTCGAGCAGCAGATCGAGGCCCTCGTAGGCGTAGAAGGAACCGATGAAGCCGATGACCGTCTTGCCGGTCAGCCCCCATTTTTCCTGCAGTTGCGGGTCGGGCGGGCTAGCCAGCTGGAAGGAGGCGATATCGACGGCGTTGGGGATCACCGTCACCTTGGCGGCCGGGATGCCGCGGGCGACGATGTCGGCGCGCAGGCCTTGGCAGATGGTGAAGACGTGGTCGACCTGGCGGATGGCACGGGTTTCGAGGGCACGGGTGGCGCGGTAGCGCAGGCTGCCTTCGGTGGTGCTGCCATGATCGACGGCGGCGTCTTCCCAAAAGGCGCGGATTTCATAGACCACCGGAATGCCCAGCCGGCGGGCGACCTTGATCGCCGGCAGGGCGTTGAGCACCGGCGAGTGGGCGTGGAGGATGTCCGGCCGGATCTCGCGGGCGACCTCTTCCAGCCGGGTTTCCAGTCGTTGCATCAGGGCCAGTTCCCGGCCGATGGGCAGGTCAGCCAGCAAGCCGGTGGCGGGCGGGGTGCGGTAGAAGCGCAGGCCGTCGACGTCGTCGACCGGGGCAATCGTCTTGCCTTGCTTGGGCGAGGTCAGGTGAAAGGTTTCCCAACCCAGGGCGCGCTGCTCGCGGAGCAGGGCGGCGGTGCGGAAGGTATAGCCGCTGTGCAGCGGGATCGAGTGATCGAGGATATGCAGGATGCGCGTCATGCCGGTTCTCCTGCTGCCATGACATTACGCAGGAAGGCCTCGAACATCAGGATGGTCCAGATCGACGCGCTGTAGTCGCGGCTGCCGTTGTTGTGGTCGCGCACCAGTTCCTGCAGGTAGTCGCGGTTGAACCAGCCCGTGTCGGCCAGGCGTGAGCCGAGGATGGATTCCTCAACGCGCTTTTTCAGCGGGCCGCGGAACCAGCGGGCGAGCGGCACGGAAAAGCCCATCTTGGGGCGGTACAGTACGTCGTTGGGCAATTTCGGTTCCATCGCCTTTTTCAGCAGGTACTTGCCTTCCTGGCCGCGAATCTTTTGTGTCGAGGGCAGGGTGGCGAGCCATTCGACCAGCTTGTGGTCCATGAGTGGCTCGCGCACTTCCAGCGAGTGGGCCATGCTGGCGCGGTCGACCTTGGTGTTGATGTCGCCGATCAGGTAGGTCTTGAGGTCGAGGTACTGGATCAGGGCCAGCGGATCGTCGGTGCCGGACTTGGCGGCGTGCGCGGTGAAGACCTGCTGCGCATCGTAGCCGCCGAGCGCGGCCTTGAACTGCGGGCTGAACAGGCGGTTGCGCATCGGCGCCCGCAGGATCGAGACGGAATGGAAATAGGCTTCCACCGGGTCGCGGGCCAGGCCTTCGAAGGTGGTCTTGGCGCGGAACACGCGCGGTGCCCAGTCGGCTTTTGGGTAGAGTTTGCCGAGCGTGCCGAACAGCGGCCGGCGCAGGCCGAGCGGCAGGGCCGAACGCATCTTCTCTTCCATCAGGTGCAGGCGGTAGCGGCGATAGCCGCCGAAACTCTCGTCGCCGCCATCGCCGGAGAGGGCGACGGTGACATGCCGGCGGGCCAGCTGGCAGACGCGGTAGGTTGGGATGGCCGAACTGTCGGCATAGGGCTCGTCGTAGAGGCGGGCCAGGGTGTCGATCAGGTCGAAGTCGTCGCTCTCGACCATGTCGAGGTGATGGTTGGTGTGATAGCGGTCAGCCACCATCTTGGCGAACTCGGACTCGTTGAAGGCCGGGTCGGAGAAGCCAATCGAGCAGGTGTTGACCGGACTGGCCGAGAGGCCAGCCATGACGGCGACCACGGCGCTGGAGTCGACGCCGCCGGAGAGGAAGGCGCCGAGCGGCACTTCCGAGATCATGCGCAGCTTGATCGACTCTTCCAGGCGCTGCGTCAGCTCGGCCTGGGCCGCGGCTTCGCTGATCGGGTTGTCCAGCGTGAAGCGGACATCCCAGTATTCGCGCGGCTGACCGAGCGGTTGGCCACGGCGCAGCAGCAGGGTACAGGCGGGCGGCAGCTTTTTGGCCTGCTTGAAGATGGCACGCGGCTCGGCGACGTAGCCGAGGGCGAAGTATTCTTCGACGGCGCAGGGGTCGATGTCGCGCTTCAGGCCGCCGTGCGCGAGCAGGGATTTCAGTTCGGAGCCGAAGAGGAAAGTGCCGTCGTCGAGCAGGGCGTAGAACAGCGGCTTGACGCCGAGGCGGTCGCGGGCGAGGAAGAGGGTTTCGCGATGGCGGTCCCACAGCGCGAAAGCGAACATGCCGCGGAAGCGGTCGACACAGCGCTCGCCCCAGGCTTCCCAGGCGTGCACGATGACTTCGGTGTCGCTGCGGGTGTGGAAGACGTGGCCAAGGGCCTGCAGTTCGGGGATTAGCTCCTGGTAGTTGTAGATTTCGCCATTGAAAACGACGCAGACTGACTTGTCTTCGTTGTACAGCGGTTGCTGGCCGGTGGACAGGTCGATGATCGACAGCCGCCGATGGCCGAGGCCGACGCCGGGCTCGACATGGGTGCCGCCTTCGTCCGGTCCGCGATGAAACTGCGCTTCGTTCATGCGGTGCAGGACGGCGCGATCAATCTCGCGCTGGCCGCGGGTGTCGAAGATGCCGGTAATTCCGCACATGGGGTTGGGTTCTCTGTGTTTTAGTGGGCGTTGGGTTGCTGCCGCATTTTTCCGTAGAAAAGGCAGTCGTAAACGTGCTGGTAATGACGTACCATGGCGCCCAGGCTATAGCGGCTTTCGACCAGCTGGCGGCCGTGTTTTCCCATGGCGCGGGCGCGTTCGGGATCGTCGGTCAGTTCGATCAGGGCGGTGGCGAGCCGCTCCGGATCGGAGGGCGGCACGAGCAGGCCGCTTTCGCCCTCGACGACCAGTTCCGGGTTACCGCCGACGGCGGTGGCGATGACCGGCAAGCCGCTGGCCATGGCTTCGAGGATGGTATTCGAGACGCCTTCGGCAATCGACGGCAGCACGAAGCAATCGAGGCCACGCATGATGTCCGGCACATCCTGGCGTTCGCCGGGCAGCCAGGCCAGATCGGCCATGCCGGCCTCATCGAGAATGGCCTGCACTGCCGCGCGCAGCGGGCCGTCGCCGACCATGATCAGGCGCAGGCGGCTGCGCAGCCGCGGCGCTTGCTGAATGGCGAGCACGAAGGCCCGGGCAAGGTTGGTTTGATCCTTGACGGTCTGCATCCGTCCGGCCGTGCCAATCAGCCACTCATTGGCGCCCTGGAAGGGCGAACCGGGTATGGGCTGCCGGCTGCTGGCCGGCCGGAAGCGGTTGGCGTCCACGCCGTTGTAAATCTGTGCCACGCGATGACCTGCAATGCCGATGGTATGGGTGAGATAGTCGGCCAGATCGCGCGAGAGCGCTATGTAATGTTTCACGAACGGGCTGTAAAGCCGCCTGATCCACTGGTATTTCTTGTTCTTGCCATCGTAGTCGCCCACGTCGCGGCCATGCTCGCCGTGAATTCTTGCCTTCACCCCGGCCAGCCAGGCCGGCACCTGGGCTTCCAGCGCGGCCAGGTTGCGGGTATGCACGATGGCCGGGCGCAAGCGGCGGAACAGTCTGAACAACTCGGGGTAGATCCACAGGACATGGCCCGGTGCCTTGTGCAGGGCAATGAACTCGACATCGTCGCGCTGGATGCGCAGACGAAAGTCGGTGATTTCCGTGAGGGCGATCACGGCATGACGGTAGGCACCGGCCGGCATGTGGTTGATCAGGTTCACGATGCCGTTTTCCAGACCGCCGGTGTCGAAGCGATACATCACGTGGGCGACCAGGGGGCGGTTATCCTTCATCGGGCGTGGGCCTCGGCCAGCGTGCGCTGGATGGTATCCGCCATGTCCCGGCTGAAGGCGGCCAGGCTGCGTTCAGCCTCGGCCTTCGGGGCATAGAGGATGACGACGGCGGAATCGTCGCCGTGGCCGCTCAACATCGACCAGGCGGTGAGGGCCTTGGCCAGGATATCGCTACTTGTCAGCCAACCGTTGACCCAGTACCACTGCCAGGCTCGGTAGTGCGTATCGGAAAGGCCGAATTTGCGGCTGAATTCGTACGTCCGGATGCTGGCGGGAAGTGCCTGACCGGCACCGGCCGTGCTGCTGGTTCCGGTCAGTTGCCACTCGGGGTTGGCCGGCGCAATCAGGGTGTTGGTCGAAGTGATGAGCTTGCGGTCGTAATCCTGGTTCCGGTAATAGGCAATGTACAGTCCGACCTGCTGTTCCCCGTTTTGGAAGGCTGCGTGGAGGGTGGCGGACGGATCGGCGAATTGCGGCTGCAGGTCGATGAAGCGCGGCATTGCCTGCCAGGGGGCGACGGCCTCCGGCACGGCGAGCTGCGGCGTGCGCTTGTCGTTGGCGTCCTGCAGCAGCCCCCGGGCAAGCGGGCCGGCGCTGACCATGCCGGCGATCAAGAGGGCCGCCAGCCAAACCGGGCGGGTGGGCCCAGCCGGCGGGGGCGCGGCGGGGGAACTCGGCGCCTGTCCGGTTTCCGCCCAGCGTGCCCCGATGGCGAACATGATGGCGATGACGACGCCGAAAAAGATCCAGCCGTAGATCAGGTGATCCACTCCGACCGCCAGCTTGTTGCCCGACAGGTGGCCGATCATGACAATCAGGTAGGCGCGCAGCCAGTTGGCAACGATGGGAACGAACAGCGAGATGCCGACGAAAATCAGGCGCCGTTTGAGCGAGGTGTAGGTGAGGTAGGCGTAGAGCGTGCCGACCGTCAGCGAAGCGATCAGGTAACGAATGCCGCTGCAGGCTTCGACCACCGACCAGTTGCCGCTGGGCACCACGAAATTCTGTCCTTCGCGATAGACCGGGATGCCGCTCAGGCGGAGGGCGACCACGGTGAAATCGGCGGTCCATTCCATCAGCTTCGGCATCAGGAAGTCGCCGATCGGCACGGCAAAGAACAGGAAAAGCAAGGGAAAGGCGAGTTGCCGGCTGACCGTCTTGCCGAGCAGCGCGGCACAGGCGAGGACGATCAGGGCGACGACGGAAAACTGGGTCAGCGCATTGACGGCGGTGAGGTCGCCGAGCAGCCATGCGAAGACCATGCCGGCCAGCGGGAGGAGCGGCAACAGCCAGACGCCGGGGGCCAGGTTGGCAAGCCGGTGACGCGCGCGCCAGGCCAGCCAGCCCGAGATGAGCGGAACGAGGAAGCCATGGGCGTAGGTGTCGGAGCGCCACCATATTTCGGCCATCGCTGCCAGGGTTTCCCGGTAGCTGTAACCGATCAGGGCCAGCACGAGTCCGATGAGGGCCAGGCGGGTTGGCCAGGCGGGGGGCCGGGATGAGGGGGGGGAGGTCATCGTCCTTCCTTGGCGGCGCTGTCGGGCAGGTAGCGGTCGATGCCGGCGAGGTGTGCCGCCCAGCTGTAACGGGCAAGGACACGTTGCCGGGCCTGCTGGCCGATCCGGTTTGCCTGTTCCGGGTCGCGCAGGAGCCCGTCGATGGTCGCGATGTAGTCGTCCGGCGTCGCAGCCTGCAGCAGTTCCTCGCCGCTTACTGCATCGACCGCGCCGGCACATTCGCAGGAGGCGACAACGGCCTTGCCCATCGCCATGGCTTCGAGGATCTTGTTCTGGATGCCGCGCGCGATGCGCAGGGGGGCCACGACGACGGCGGCGTGTTGCAGGTAGGGGCGGACGTCCGGCACGGTGCCCGTTACGGTCACCCCTTCGCCAGCCAGCGCCAGCACTTCCGCCGTCGGGCTGCGGCCGACGATGGTGAACCGGAGCCTGGGCCGGCTTTCCTGCAAACGGGGCAGCACATTCGCGGCAAACCAGCGCACGGCGTCGATATTCGGGTGGTAATCCATCGCGCCGGTGAAGACGACCGAAAGCTCGTCGTCGGCGTAGGGGTTCGGGTGTGCCGGCGCGGGCGAGAAATAGTCGGCATCCACCCCGTTGCAGAGGGCATCCACACGGATGGCACACTCCGGCGCCTGCCGTCTGAACAGGGCGGCTTCGGCCTCGGTGACGAAGAAGGCACGATCGGCCGTGGCGGCGACCTGACGTTCGTAGTCGAGCAGGGTGGTTCCTTCGCGCCGGTACAGCCAGGACATCGGCCAACGATGCTCGGGGGCATATTGCGTCCATTTGGCCGAATCGACATCGACAAAATCGATCACCCGCGGCAGGCGAGGCAGGTGTTCGACGTACTGTGCCATGGCCGAGCAGAAGACGACAGCGGCGTCGATGGCGGTTGTGCGGCAAACCTGATCCACCCAGTCGCGCAGGCCGGCATCGCGGTAATAGCGCAGGGTGAGCGGTTCGCCGGTCAGCAGGGCGTTCAGGCTGCGCAGCTTGGCGAAGCGCGGATTCAGGCGGGCGACATGCAGGTCGGCGCAATAGGCGCGGACGGTTTCGATGTGCTGCAGGTCATCCGGATCGTCGACGAAGGTGCCGAGAAAGACGCGATGTCGGGCCGCCAGATGTTTCAGCAAATGAAAGGAGCGCACCTTGTCGCCCTTGTTGGGCGGGTAGGGCAGGCGATGGACGAGGTAGAGGATGTTGGCCATGCCTTAGCCCAGATTCCGGACGATGTGCGGACCGATCAGGTTGGCCAGCTGGATCGGCATGCGGCGCCAGGCTGCGATGAACAGCTTGTACTTGGCGTTGGACGGATTGTTTTGCGGAATGCTGTCCCGTTTGTACAGGCAGTATTCGTAGTGCAGGGGCTGGGGTTCAAACCCCCAGTTTTTCTTGAAGGCGTAGGGGCCGGTGCCGACCTTGCTGCGACCGTAGTCGAACAGCTTCAGGCCCTGTTCGCAGCTTTGCCGCATCAGTTCCCAGTACTTGAAATCGTTGGCGGCAAACTGGCGGGCCGCTTCGGCATCGCCGGCATAGTAGGGCAGCACCTCGTCGCGGAAATAAAAGGACAGGACGCTGCTCAGCGGGGTGCCATCGGGACCGGTCACGGTCAGGATCCGGCAGTCATCGCCGAAGATGCGCAGCAGGGTGTCGAAATAGCGTTTCGGCAGGGCTGGCGTACCGTGGCGATGCACATTGTCGGCAAACAACGCAAAGAAACGATCGCTGGTCGGGTCGTTCTGGCTGAGCAGGCGGTTTTGTATCCCCTTGCGGACCATCGCCCGCTGTTTGCGCGGGATGGCCAGCATGTTGGCCTCGACATCAGGCAGAATGGCTTTGCGGAAGGTGACGTACAAATCCTGCGTCGGCCAATCGGCATGGCGGGGCGACAGGTTGCGGAATTCGAGATGGTCGACGCCGAGTTGCCGGGCCAGGTTCTGCGCTGCGCTTTCCAGTGCGGCGACTGCATCCGGCGTAGTCGCTGCGACACCACCATAAACCGCAAAGGGCAGGGCAACGAGTGCGTTGCCGAACAGCAGGCTCTTGACGTGGGCAAGCGGCAGGACGCCCGCGATCTCGCCCCGGTTTTCCGCCAGCAGGAAATGGGTCGGATGGCGGAACACTTCCTGGATGATCGTTTGCCATTCCGCCCGGTGAAAGAAGGTGGCCTCCGGGCAGGCCTGAACGAAGGCGTTCCAGCGCTGGATGCCTGCAACATCGGAGGGGGAAAGCCGGCTGATTTGCACGTTCAGTCAGTTCTGGTCGAGAAACAGACGATCCATGCGCGTCCAGGAAAAATCGGCCAGCAGGCGGCGCAGGCGGTTTTCCATGCGATGGAGGTTGAGGTAATGCCGGAAGCGGGTCTTGGCACTGATCCCCGGGATGCGGGGTTGCTCGATATCGACTTCCCAGGGGTGGAAGTAGAAGACCGCCGGCATGTTGTCGACGCGGTTGATCCGCGCGATCATCCAGCGCGACAGGCTGTACGGCATCAGGCGGAAATAGCCGCCACCGCTGGCCGGCCAGTTACGGTTGAAGAAGCGCAGCGTGGTGGCCGGTATCTCGAGCAGGTTGCCGATGGCGTGTGCATGGCGCGGCGCGTCCGGCATGCCGTAGTGGTCGTGCCGGATGGGATAGATGCTGGAACTATAGTGATAACCGGCCCGCTCCAGGCACTCGAAGGCCCACAGGTTTTTTTTGCCGATCGAGAAGCTGGGGGCGCGGTAGCCTTTCACTTCGCAACCGGAGAGGTCTTCAAGCAGCAGCTTGGCGACGTTGATGTCGGCGTAGAAGCTCTCCGGCGTCTGGTCACTCGCCCGTTCGTGGCCATAGCCGTGACTGGCCAGTTCGTGGCCATTGGCAACGATTTCGCGGACGACGCCGGGATAGCGTTCGGCGATCCAGCCGAGGGTGAAGAAAGTGGCTTTCGTACTGTGATCGTCCAGCATGGCGAGAATGCTCGCCACGTTCCGTTCAACGCGGCACTCGCGGATCGGCCATTCTGAGCGAGGAATGTGCGGGGCGAAGGCGGATACCTGAAAGTAATCCTCGACGTCGATGGTCAGCGCGTTGCGCGTGGCGGTAACGGTCATGGCTTGCTGTTCCGGATCAGCCTTGGCGGGCGATGAGCCAGGCAGCCAGGTCGGTGGCGATGCGTTCGGCGGCATGGCCGTCCCACAATTCCGGCGTGCGTCCGCGCTTGCTGCGCCCGGCCAGGATTTCCGCGGCATGATGGCGAATTGCGGCGACATCGCGGCCGACCATCGTGTTGGTACCTTGCTCGACCGTGATCGGCCGCTCGGTGTTCTCGCGCAGGGTCAGGCAGGGAATGCCGAGGGCTGTCGTCTCTTCCTGCAGGCCGCCGGAGTCGGTCAGGACGATCCGGGCTTCGGCCATCAGGCCGAGCATCTCGAGGTAACCCTGCGGCGGCAGGATGATCATTCGTTCGCGGTCGATCAGGCCCTCCAGGCCGAAGCGCTCGATGTTGCCCTTGGTACGCGGGTGCAGGGCGAAGACGAGGGGCAGGGAAGCCGAAATCTCGCGCAGTACGCCGAGCAGCGCTTGCAGGACTGCCGGATGATCGACGTTGGAAGGGCGATGCAGGGTCACCACGCCATAGCCATCGGCCGTGTTCAAAATGCCCGGATCGATGCCGGTCGCCCGGAGCGTATCGGCCGGTGGGCGGGCGATGGTGCGGTTGCTCAGCAGGGAATCGATCATCACGTTGCCGACGAAACGAATACGGTCAGCGGCAATGCCTTCCCGCGCCAGATTGTCAGCCGCGCTGCGCTCGGTGGTGTAGAGCAGGTCGGCGACCTGGTCGGTCAGCACGCGATTGATCTCCTCCGGCATCGCCCGGTCATAGCTGCGCAGGCCGGCTTCGACATGCACCACGGGAATGCCCTTCTTGACGCCGACCAGGGTGCAGGCCAGGGTTGAATTGACGTCGCCGACGACCAGGATGCAGGACGGTTGGTGCTCGTCGAGAACCGGCTCGAAACGGCGCATGACCTCGGCCGTCTGGACGGCATGGCTACCGGAGCCGACTTCCAGATTGATGTCCGGATGCGGCAGGCGCAGGTCTTCGAACAACTTGTCGCTCATGTCCCGGTCGTAATGCTGGCCGGTATGCACCAGCAGGGTCGGAATGGCGGGCGTGTGGGCGGCGAAGGCGCGCAGGATGGGCGCCATTTTCATGAAATTAGGGCGGGCACCGACGACGCAAATGACCGGGCCGAGGGTCTGGGGCCAGAGTTGGGGCATGGGTGTGTCCTTGTTGTCGATTATTTGATCTGCTCGCCGGATTCGAAAATCTTCTGGAGCAGTGCGAGCGTCGTCGTGTTGATGTGTTCCAGTTGCTGCAGGCTTCTTTCCAGGCGGGCGAGGCGTTCCGCAAGCTGTTCGGCGTTGAGCAGGGCGAGCAGTTCATGGGGCGCCTGGGCGTGGTGCTCGATCCTCGATGGGCCGGCCGCGACGTGCTCGAGCGGCTCAAGCAGCGAGGACGGGGCGATGGCCTGTCCGCTGCTGCCGACGGTTTCCTCGAAGATTTCCCGGGCTACTTCATCGACATCGTGGGCGTTGAAGGATTTCTGGTTGCTCAGGAAGCCGAACAGCAGCAGGCGGTCGCAGACGGAATTGATGCGGCGGGGAATGCCGCTGCTCGCCTTGAAGATCGCCTCGTAGGCTTCGGCCGAAATTTCCGGCGATTGCTCGGTTGCCCCGGCCAGCTTGAGGCGGTGCTGGATATAGCCCTGGGTTTCGGTGACATCCAGCGGACCGATGTGGCAGGCGGCGATGACCCGCTGCCGGAACTGCATCATGTGCGGGCTTTGCAGGATCTGCCGGAATTCCGGCTGGCCGATCAGGAAGCTCTGCAGCAAGGCCTGGTTGCCGTACTGAAAATTGGACAGCATGCGCAGTTCCTCGACGGCGCGGGCCGTCAGGTTCTGTGCTTCGTCGACAACCAGCAGGCAGCGCTTGCCCTTGGTCGCCATGCTGATCAGGAAGGCTTCCAGCGACATCAGAACGTCCGACTTGGCGACATCCTTGGTGCGCAAACCGAAGGCCGCACCGACCAGGCGTAGGGTATCGTCGGCATCCAGTTGCGTGCTGACCAGTTGGGCGGCGACCACCTTTTCCGGGTCCAGGCTTTCGAGCAGGCCGCGCACGATGGTCGTCTTGCCGGCGCCGACTTCCCCCGTGATGACGATGAAGCCTTCGTTCTGGTGCATGCCGTACTCGAGGTAGGCCTGCGCGCGGCGGTGCTGCTTGCTGCTGTAGTAGAAGGCTGGATCGGGGTTGAGTTGAAAGGGCTTGCTCTTGAGACCGAAGAAGGATTCGTACATGTCGTTAAAACAGGACCGAAAGCATGCCGATCACGGCATTTTCGGTATAGGGATTGGTCGAACTGTCGAATTTGGAGTGACGAAGGTTCAGCGAACCGGTGGTCTTGGGGCCCAGCTTCGTGCTGATGCCGCCCTGGTAGAGTGTCGTCGTTGCCTTGAGGGCCGTCGTCCCGGTGCCGGTGCTTTCCTGACGGGAGGCGGACAGGTTGGCGGTGGTCTGCCCCGAAACCTGATGCGCCAGGTTGATGCTGATCCCCCGTTGCCTGATGCTGCTCAAGCTATTCCGGTAGAAATCGTCCTGCATGCTGTCGCTGGCCAGAATGCTGTCGCTCTCGTTGCGGTCCAACAGGATGGTCAACGTGTTGCGTACGCCCTGCATGGCCAGTGCCAGTTGCTGCCGACGCTGAATGGTGGCGCGTGAACTCAGGAAACTGCTGGTGACGGGGGTGCTGGCCGAAACGCCCGAAGCTGCACTCAAGCCGCTGGCACAGTTGTTCGCTGCAATGTCGAGTTGGATGGGGTCCGGGAACTGGCTGGCCAATTGTTGCCTGCAGATCTGCTTGAAAAGATCGAAGACGGTTCCCATGCCGACGGATGTGAATTGATTCGGCAATATCGATACATCCTTGGTGTCAGAATAGCTGATGCTGCTCAACGGGAAACGGTGAGTGAAGCTGTAGCGATGCCCGTTACCGAAGAAACGCTTGTCCCGGAAGGCCGAAATCTGCGTCCGCTCGGTCGGATTCCAGTCGAAACCATAGCCGTGGGTGGTATGGCTTACCTTGTCGGCGGAAGCATAATTGTTGGCTTCCTGCCCGCCGCTGAAGGTCACCCGGAATTGCGGAACCACGCTATAGGTGGCGGATGCCGTCAAGCGATCGGAATCGGTCTTGCGGCCGTAGCTGTAATCGGCGGTCTGCTGCGACGCGTCCAGCGTCCAGCGCAGGTTCTGGAACGGGGTGCTGCCGCGCAACTGGCCGACCCATTCGGAAAGGTCGACGTCGGACGCGATCGACGCATTGGCATGTGTCGTCGAGTAGTTGTAACGCAGCAGGTACTCGGCGACTCCGGCCACCTGGCCACGCAGGTAGGGGGACAGGCGATAGGTCGAGGTTTCTGTCAAATTGTTGTTGATGTTGGCATTGCCGGGGGATTGAGTCCCGAATGCCGAAATGGCCTGCTGGGCGATGATGCCGCTGAAGTCGACATATAGCCAGTTCGCCACGGCTTCGAGGGTGCCGAAGGTATTGAGTTGATTTTGTGTCCGGCTGTAACCGGACGGTGTGGAGTAGAACTGGCCGCGCAACGCATAGTCGAAATAGCCCTTCAGGCGCGCCGATCGGGCGTCAATGCGGATCCCCGGCGCCAGTTCGGTAATGAAGCCGCTTTCCTGGCTCCCCGTCGACCCCGTATTCAGTCTGACGTTGTCACTCCAGGTTTCGCCGAGGGTGATGCGTGGCATGACGATGAAGGCGCGTTCGTCATGGCCGGCCGGGTCGTTTCCGCTGAGAAACGCCGGCAGCGGGCTTGGTGTGGTGGACGATGCGGAGAGCACGGAGCCGGCCGGTTGCTGTGCCTGAATCGATTGCGCGCAGAAGCAGGCTGCGACCAGCGCCGCGAGCTGTGCTGCGGGGAACAAACGGTCAAGTTTCATGTGGGTGCCCATATCCGTAGCCGTAGCCGTAGCCATATCCGTAGCCATCCGTCTTGTCAGCCCGGACCTGATTGAGTACCAGCATTTTCTGCGGGCAGGATTCAATGGTCGTGACAGCCTGCTTGACGGCTGCCTGTGCGGTATTTTCGGCATTGACGACGAGGACGACCTGGCCCATGTGGGTGGCCAGTACCCGCGCTTCCGTCGTCAGCAGCAGGGGCGGGGAATCGAAAATGATGATCCGGTCGCTGTAGCGGCGCGACATGTCATCGAGCAGGCGATTCATGGTATCGCTGGCCAGCAGTTCCGTGGCGCGCGGGTGTGGCGTTCCGCTCGGCAGGATCGACAGTTTCTCGATGTTCGTTCGCAGCAGGGCCTCCGAAATGTCGAGCGAGTTCGCTTCCAGCACATCCAGCAGGCCGGTGCTGGGCGGCAGGCCGAGCATGTTGAGCACCGAGGGGCGGGCGACGTCGGCATCGACCAGCATCACGGTGTTGTCGAGTTCCATCGCGATGCTGATTGCCAGGTTGATCGCGGTAAAGCTCTTGCCTTCACCGGGCAGGGCGCTGGTCACCATGATCAGGTTGCCGTTGGCCGAACTGTTGCCGGTGCGACCCATCGCATGGGCGATGAGTGGCCGTTTGATGACCCGGAATTCGTCGGCCAGCTGACTGCGTGCGCCGTTGGGTACCAGGATGTTGGAAGCGGCGATGGCTTCGAGATCAATCGTGACCGATTTGCTCGTCGGTTTGCTCACGCGATCGGCTGGCGCCGTGTCAGCCGGTACTTTGTCGGGAGAGCCGGAAGGGTTCGGTGGAGGGGGGGTATCGGCCAGAGGACGCTTGGGCGCCGCCGATACCGGCTGGTTGTCCGGGGGGAGTTCGACACCGGCTTGACGAAGTTGCTCGAGGCGCTTGGCAGCTTGTTCTATGAGGCTCATCTGTCGATCTCAGTTGGCACGTTGTGCGATGAATAGCAGTGCGCCAATTCCGCTTGCATAGGCGAGTACCAATCCGCCCAGCGCGATCAGGAAGCGGCGGAGACTGGATTTTTCCTTCAGTTTGCGTGCTTCGTTGGGAATCAGCGATATCGAACCGATCACCGGCAGGTCAATCGTATCGCGCAGCGTTTTGCTGTCGAAGAACACCGGGCGAATCTGGCTGGCGGCAAACGCGGCGAACAAGCCGCCGGCAATGGCGAGAAGCAGGCCGAGGGGAAGCAGCATCAGGCGGTTGGGCGCTACCGGTTTGTTGGAAGCGCGCGGCGGGTCGATCAGGCGGAAGTCGGCCATGGACCCGGCGGTGTCGAGGTCGACAGTCAACTCGGCCGAGTCGCGGCGGGCAACGAGTTGCTCGTAATTGCGCTTGTCCAGTTCGTAGTCCCGATTGAGCTGGGCGAGTTCGGTTTCCAGTTGCGGCTGGGTTTTCATCAGCGTCGCCGTTCGCTTGTAGCGCTCTTCGTATTCGCTGACCCGGGCGCGCAGCGAGGCGGCATTTGCCTCGGCTTCAGCCAGGGAAACCTTCAATTGCTGATACACCGGGTTGTTGCTGACCGAGGCGCCCGGATTGGCCGCCGCGTATTTTTTGCGGGCCAGAATTTCCTGACGTTTTTGTTCCTCCAGATCCTTGATCAGACGGCGCGTACCAATTACGTCGGGGTGCTGCTCGGTGTAACGCTGCAACAGGGTGTCGAGGTTGCGCTTCTGCGTGTCGATGCGGCCGTCGATTTCGGGCAGCGAAACGCTGGATTCGCCGATCGAGGAGTCGGGCAACAGGACAGGTTCTTCGCCGGCGATCTGGCGGCGTAGCGCATCGCGCGACTGTTCCGCTTCCCGGAGTTGCAGGCGGGCGTTGTTCAACTGCACGCTGAGTTCGCTGATGCGATCGACGCCACTTTTTCCTTCGGCGGTCGCCAGTTCGATATTGCGCAACTTGAACTCTTTCAGGCGATTTTCGGCGGCTTCGAGTTTCTTCTCATAGTTCTTGATCTGCTCTTCCAGAAACTTGCGCGCACTGTCCGTGTCCTGACGTTTGTCGCCAAGGCTGGATTCGATGAAGATGGAAACCAGCGCCTGTACGACTCGCTGCGCCTTGGCCGGGTCCGGGTCGCGGAACGCGATGGTGTACAGGTTGTCGCGGCCGACGCTCTGGATCTTGAGGGTGTTGGTCAGGTCGTCGATCAGGGCTTCCTGCTGGCTCTTGTTCTTGATGTTGAGATCGAGATCCGCCATCCGGATCAGTTTTTCGATATTCGGCCGGCTGATCAGGGTGCGGCTGAGCATCATGATCTGCTGTTCGATGTTCGGCTGAACGGCGAGGCCGGACATCAGCGGGCGCAGGATCGACTGGGTGTCGACATAGATCCGGGCTGATGCTTCGTATTGGTTGGGGATGCGCAATATCACCCCGGCGGCCACAGCCCCGATGACCCATGCGGTCAGCATGCCGAGGCGGCGGTGTTTCCACGTCGCCCGCAGGAGGGTGAGTGCCTGGCGAAGAATTTCTTCCATCTAGAAGCTCAAAATGAAAGCCCCTGGGGTCAGCAGGGGCAGATTGTTCGGATCGGGATGACCTTAGAACCAGCTCTGCGGGATGATGAGGACATCGCCGGGCTTCATCTCGACGTTTGCCGAGACATCGCCGTTCTTGATCAGGTCCTTGAGGCGCACGCGGTATTGCGCGTTGTTTTCGGAAGTCCGCAGGATGGTGGCGCGGTTGCCATCGGCAAAGTCGGTGATGCCGCCGACTGCGATCATCACGTCCAGAATGGTCATTTTTTGCTTGTAGGCGAGAATCTGCGGCTTGGTTGCCTGTCCGACGACGCGGATTTGCTCGCTGTACGGCCCCACGAAGTTGGTGACAATGACGGTGACGACCGGATCACGGATGAACTTGGCCAGTTCCTTCTCGATATCGCGCGCCAGGGCGGTTGAATCCTTGCCCATGGCTTGCAGGTCGTCGATCAGCGGGGAGGAGATTTTTCCATCCGGGCGCACGGGGACGCTCATTGACAGCTCGGGGTTGCGCCAGACGACGATATTGAGCGTGTCGCCCGGACCGATCTTGTAGCTGTAGTCAGCCGTTGCCGCGTTCATCGGCGCGTCTGGATGGGAGGCGCAGGCTCCCAGCATCAGGGTGACGGCGACCAGAAGCCACTTCGTCATGGAGGTTTGCCGGTTGAAGAAACGGTTCATGATCATTTCCTTGGTTAAGTCGCAAACGGGGTCAAGGCTAAGCAGTGGGCATAATGATAATGGAAACGATGCCAGAATACTGCGCAGCTGAAAGCATGACCCCAAAGTATTTCACGAACGCGCACAGCTTGCTTGCCCTTGGTCTGGGCCGGCAGCCGGGGGGGCTTTCCTGAGCTGCTGCCGGACAAGGAAGCGCATCAGGCGTTGCAGGGGATTCCGGAAGCCCCAGGGGCGCCAGGTGCGAACGTACTTCATCCGGTAGGCGTCGAACTGACTGCCCCACGGGGCGAAACGCACATCGCCGCGGCCCAGCAGCAGTTTCAGCGTTTCGACTGCCGCTACGCCGGCACACAGCTGGCACGAGGCGATCGAAGACGGGCCGCGGCGTTCCGGCAGGCTGATGCGGCTCATGTCGGCAACGTAGCCGCGCTGCAGCACGGCGGGTGAAAGCCCGATGAGGAATCGAATGGCCATCTCGAGTTCGTCGCAGCCCGCAAAACCGAAATAGTCTTCTGCCGACATGCCGGTCGGGCTGAAAACCAGGACGGCGGTGCCGAATCCCAGTGGAGCGGCTGTCACGACAGGAATCCCTTTTGCCCGGCAGGCCGCGAATGTCTGGCGCCGCACCTGAAAGGCGAAAAAATCGAGGCCGTCGACATAGACGTCCACCCCGTCGAGGAAGCGATCCAGATTCTCGTCGGTGATGCCTTCGGGGAAGCGTCGCAGGTCGAGTTCCGGATTGATGTCCAGGGCCATCGTCTGCAGGACGTCGAGCTTGGGGCGGTCAAGCGAACTCATGGTGGCGCCTACTTGGCGGTTGAAATTGACAAAGTCAAAGGTGTCGAAATCGGCAATGCTGAATCGGCCGATACCTAGCCGCGCCAGGGTCAACAGGTGGATGCCGCCGACTCCGCCAAGGCCGCCAATGGCCACCCGGCAGTTTCTCAGGCGTTCCTGCTCCTGTTCGGTTACCCAACCGATGTTTCTGGAGAATGCGGCGTCGTAATCAAATTTGCGCATGATGAACTCCCGCGTCTGACTGGTGATGGATGGCCTGGGGCGAGGCCGGCGTCTGGTTTCAGATCTGGTTTTGTCTCAGTGCATCGATGATGGGCAGCCTGACAACACGAATCCCCGGCCAAATGCAGGCCAGCGTGGTTGCCAGGAAGCCGATGGCAAACGACTGGGCAATATCGACGGGTACCAATTGAATCGTCGCAAGGTAGCCGATGTTGGCATTGGGCGGAGGCGGCATCGGGATGCCGATATGGGAAATCAGTACAGCCGCCGTCACACCGAATGCCACGCCGAGCAGGGAGCCAATCAGGCCGAGCATGGCGCTTTCCGTCATGAGCAGCCGGATCACGTCTGCCGGGCGGCTGCCGGTCGCCAGCAGCGTGCCAAATTCCCCCGTGCGTTCGAAAATGCTCATGCTGACACTGTTGGCCACGCTCAACAGCACCATGATCAGAATGATCAACTGGAGGAAACCGAACTGCTGTTCATAGAGGGCCACGGTTTTTTCGTAAAAATCATTGAGCTGGATCCATGTCCGGCTCTCGAATTCGCCGGATTTCAGCATGCTGTCGAGTTTTCCGGCGACCGTGGCGGTCTCGGATGTCGCCTTGAGCGAGATCACCAGGCGGTTGATTCCGGGCGAGTTGAGGAGCTCCTGGGCGGCGGCGAGGGGGAGGCGGATGTAGCGTGCATCATAATCCTTCGAAAAGCTCTGGAAGATGCCGATGACCTCCAGTTCCAGGGTATTCAGTGCCCCCTCCGGCGTATTGGCCAGCAGAAAAACCTTGTCTCCCGTTTTGAGGCCGAGGGCTTTGGCAACCCCCTGGCCGACAGCTACGCCGAAGGTGTCCTGCTGCGCGAGCTGGCGGCCTTCCACAATCTGGATGAAGCTGCCGAGGCGGGCCTCACCGTCGGGTTCGATACCGTCGGCAATGATCGGCCAGTCCGTTTTTCCGTTGTTCAACAGCCCTGAAAAGCTGACGCGTTCCAGCACTTCCTGAACTTCTGGTAATTTGGCTACGTCCTGCTTCAGGTGCTGCGGTGCCGTGATCAGGAATTTTTCCGGCGATCGCGAGCCATAGGTGAAGAAGCCACTCTTCACGATCTGCAAATGGCCGGACTGGGAGTGGATCAAGGCCTCGCCCAGTTGAAAGAAAATATCCCGGACAAAACCACCTGCCAGAATGAGACCGGCAACGCCAAAGGTGATTGCCGCCAGTGTAATGGCGGTCCTGACGCGTTGCCGGAAAATGTTGCGGAAGGCGAGTTTGACCATGATCGGTTTAACGGTTGTGGCGCAGCGCGTTGACGATTTCCATCCGCGAGGCCTTGATCGCCGGGATGATGCTGGCGCACAGCGTCGTACCGGTAGCCAACAGAAAGGCTTCGACCATCATCGGCCAAGTGATCAGGATTTCTGCCGTGTAGCCAAACGACATGCCGGGCGGGGCGGGCATGGGGATGCCGATGACAGAGATCAGCGCACCCAGCAGGTAGGCCAGCACAAGGCCGAGAATCCCCCCGACGACGCCCAGTATCAGGCCTTCGGCAAGAAACTGGAGCAACACTTCGCGGCGTTTGACCCCGATGGCCATGATGGTGCCGATTTCACCCGTGCGCTCCATGACATTCATCATCAGCGTATTTGAAATGCTGAGCACAATGATGGCGGCGATGATCAACCGTACGACATTGACCTGACGCGCAAAGAGTTCAGCGGTCTTGTTGTAGAAGTCCGCCATCTCGTACCAAGGGACGAATTCCAGGTCATGTCCCTGGAATTGCTGCCGCAATGTGCTCAGGACGGCAGATGTGTTTTCCGTTTGGTCGAGCAGGATGGCGTAACTGTGTGAACCACTGACCCGCAGGAGTTGCCGGGCGACCGGAATCGGAACGCGCAGTGCGGCGTCGTCGTAGGCTTTGGTGATCGTGGCGAAGAGCCCGAGCACGGTGACCTCGACCGCATTTACGCCGCCGGTGGCACTATTGACCATCAACACCAGGGTGTCGCCCGGCGTAATGCCCAGGTTGGCTGCCAACCCCTGGCCGACGATGATCCCTTTCGGATGCTCAATCGAAAGCCCTTGGCCTGAAACGATCGTGAGCGATCGGCTCAAACGCTCCTCACGCGCCGGGTCGACGCCTTCACCGATAAACGAGATGGTCGATTCCCCGTGGCTGGCCAGTCCATTGAACGAGAGGCGGGGGGTCAGCAACTCGACGTGCGGCAAGTGCTCGATCTTCTCGTCTCGCGTTGCGTCGGCATCGAGCAGGTAGCCGTACGGGTCAGCCAGGCCGGACTGCAAAAAACCGGGTTTGAACAGGCGAATGTGGCCCAGTTCGGAATGAATGGTCGATTCGCGCCCATAGCGTAAATTCCATTCGATGAAGCCGCTGGCCAGGAGGAGCGCCATGATGCCGAAGGCAATCGCCAGGACGGCCGTCATCGAACGACGCAGTTGCCGGAAGATGCTCAGGAGGGCCAGGGCGAGCGTGGTTGTCATGCGCGATGCAATTCGATTCGTTATGGAAAACACTCTACTACGATTATGGGCAGTATCGTCGCAGAGATCACGGCATCATGAAATTTGTCTCGCCGGTGGTGTCGGAATTGCTTACACTGATTCTTGGCTACATGGTGTCATGAGGTGACTGGATTGTTTGGGTTGCCTTGAAATCACATAAAAATCATGGTGTTGGTTCGTTTTTGTAACGCCGATTTTTGGGTTGGCACGTTAGGTGCTTTATGGACCCCGAGCGAGCCATCGGCTCCCTGTTACAACAACGGAGAAAATCATGTTCAAGAAAACTTTGGCAGCATTCATGATCTGCGGAGCGATGGCATCCCCCGCCTCGGCTTCCCTTTTCATGATCGACAACGGCGTGGATTTCGGTTCCAACGGTAGCACCCGGACCAGCGCCATCAACGAACTGGGCTACACCGGTACATTGGCCACCTCGATCTATCTCGGCAATCCTGCCGTTTCTGGTACGCAGGTGATCGACACCAACATCGCATCCGTGATGAACGCTTACGGCTTTTCCGCTGGAAGCCATCCGACGCTGAGCGGTGGTTCACAGGTTTTCTACTATCCGAGCAACCCCGACAATCTGAATGTCAATGCCCTCAACAACGTTCCCTCGGTGACCGATAAAAACGGGTTCATCGATGGCGAGTCGTTTCCGTACGGTATTTTTGGCACTTGGGGTTTGACCTATGAGTACGAACTGAAGGGGGTCAGTAACGGTACGAATATCCAGTACAACGATGGGTATTTCAACGTTTTCTATCAAAATGGCGGGCCTGCCAAGCAGGTTCTGCGCCTTCAGGTGACGAATTCCGATACCCAACTGACCAACTTGAACGTCTTCGGCTTCATTACCTTCGATTTTGATGGCAACGGTACGGATGATGCAGCGACCGATTCGTTCATCCAGAATCTGTTCGTCGATGCAGCCTCCGGCAAGTCGTTCTATGAACTGTGGCTGGCCAACCCGACCGGGAACGTGATTTCGTGGGTGGTTGATACGAACGTGAATCCACCGTTGCCGACGCCTAATCAACTCTGGCAGACTCCTCAAGGCACCCTGATTCGTCAGTCGACCCTTGACGGCAGTATCCGGTTTGTCCCGGAACCGGCCTCTGTTGCCCTGCTGGGTCTTGGTTTGCTGGGTCTGGGTTTGTCCCGCAAGAGCAAAAAGGCTTAAACGCCAGTTTCAAGGCACGCCAGAAAATCGCAGCCCATTAAGGCTGCGATTTTTTTGCCTGTTTTGGAACTTGTTTCAATCGTGGCGAACGATCCTGGGAATCAACGGAAGGTGCTCTGACGTGATCGCTCAGACCGATCATAATGGCAATTTTCAGTTGCCAAGCGGGGCGTTTCCTTGAGCGATTTGTTTTCTCAGAGTTTTCCAACCGAGACGGAAGAGCATTCCAGTGCGGTACGCGTACCGCTCGCCGAGCAGTTACGGCCGCAAGCACCGGATGAGGTGATCGGCCAGCGGCATCTCCTGGGGCCTGGCAAGCCGTTGCGCCTGGCTTTTGAGTCCGGTCAGCCGCATTCGATGATTTTGTGGGGGCCGCCCGGGGTTGGCAAGACAACACTGGCGCGGATGATGGCGACACAATTCAAGTGTGAGTTCATTGCCCTTTCCGCGGTATTTGCCGGCATCAAGGAGGTTCGCGAGGCGGTGGCGCAGGCCGAGTTGTGGCGGGCGCAGGGAAAGCGGACCATTCTCTTCGTTGATGAAATCCATCGCTTCAACAAGGCGCAGCAGGATGGTTTTCTGCCTTATGTGGAGAGTGGCTTGTTCACCTTCATTGGGGCGACGACCGAGAATCCGTCATTCGAGGTGAATTCGGCGCTGCTGTCGCGCGCTTCGGTCTATGTGCTGAAGTCGCTTGATGAGACCGACATGGGGACTTTGTTCGACCGGGCGCGGGAACGGGCGTTGGCGGATCTGGCCTTCGACAGCGAAGCCCGGGCGCGTCTGATCGGTTTGGCTGACGGTGATGCCCGGCGCTTGCTCAACTTGCTGGAACAGGTGCGCACCGCTGCCCGCACGGCGAAGCGTGCGGTGGTTGATGGGGCGTTCATCGAGGCGACCATGGCGCAGAATCTGCGGCGTTTCGACAAGGGCGGGGATGCCTTCTACGACCAGATTTCGGCCCTGCACAAGTCGGTGCGCGGTTCCAATCCGGATGGGGCCTTGTACTGGCTCTGCCGGATGCTGGACGGTGGCGCCGACCCACGCTACCTGGCGCGGCGCATCATCCGCATGGCCTGGGAGGATGTTGGCCTGGCTGATCCGCGTGCCCTGCAGATCGCCAACGATGCGGCGGAGACCTACGAGCGCCTGGGAAGTCCGGAAGGCGAACTGGCGCTGGCGCAGGCGGTGATCTACCTGGCTGTCGCGGCCAAATCCAATGCCGGTTATCTTGCTTACAACGCAGCGCGCGCCTTCGTGAAACAGGACGGTTCGCGGCCGGTGCCGATGCACCTGCGCAACGCGCCGACCAAACTGATGAAGGAATTCGGCTACGGCAAAGCTTATCGCTATGCGCACGATGAGCCGGAAGCGTATGCGGCCGGTGAGTCCTACTTGCCGGAGGGAATGGCCAAGCCGCACTGGTACGTGCCGACACCGCGCGGCCTGGAGGGGCAGATCGGCCAGAAGCTGGATCATTTGCGGGAACTGGATCGCAAGGCCGGCAAACAGTAATGGAGCCGATCCAGACGATTGCCCTCGCGGCCGGTCTGGCCTGGGCGAGTGGCTTGCGCCTGTATCTGGTGATTTTTCTGGCCGGTATGCTGAGCTGCCTCGGTTATCTGTATTTGCCGGCGTCGCTGGGGTGATGGCGTTGGCCGAACTGGTGGCCGACAAGATTCCCGTTTTGTTCCGTGTGGCCGGGTTGTTGTGCCGGTTGTTCCGGCGTCACACGGCCTAACGCAGTGCTTCGAATGCTTCGTTGGCCGAGAGGAAAACCCGGCCGTTCAACGCCGCCCAGAGCGGTGAGCGTTTCAGGCGGTCCTGCACCGGGCCCTTGATTTCGGCAAGATGCAGGGCGATGCCTTGCTCGGCGAGGTTGCGGTTGATGTCGCAGAGGGTTTCCATCGCGGTCGTATCGATACGGTTGATTGCGCTCATCACCAGCACGACATGGCGTATCTCCGGCGATTGCAGCAGTTCGCTGCCCAAGCGGGTCTCGACAGCGGCCAGGTTGCCGAAGAAGAGGCTTTCGTCGATGCGCAGGAAGAGAACCTGGGGCAGCGTGTCTACGGCGTACCGCGCAACGTTGCGAAAATGCTCGCTACCCGGCAGGCGACCGAGGCGGGCGATATGCGGGGTGCTGGCCCGGACGATGAGGGCAATCAGCGACAGGGCGATGCCGATCGCAATGCCTTCCTCCAGCCCGAGAAAAAGCACGCCGCCGGCCGTGCCCAGCCATGAGGCGGCATCGATCCGGTCATAGGCCCAGGCCGTGCGCAGCGACCGGAAATCGATCATCGAAAACGCCGCGACCATGATTGTTGCGCCCAATGCGGCAAGCGGCAGGCTGGCGAAGGCCGGCGCGGCGGCCAGCACGATGGCGGCCATGGCGCTTGCCGTGACCATGCTGGCCAGCGGTGTGCGGGCACCGGCCGAGACATTGAGCGCGGTGCGCGATACGCCGCCGCCCACCGGCATGCCGCCGTGCATGGCAGCCACCACGTTGGCCAGGCCGAGGCCGAGGATTTCGCGATTGGCGCTGACCCGTTCGCGGCGCTGGATGGCCAGCGCCTGCGCCATGGCGATGTTTTGTACCATGCCGACCAGGGCCATGATCAGTGCTGGCAGGGCGAGATGGCCTAGTTTTGCTTCTTCCGGCCAAGTCCATTGCAGGGGCGGCAGGCCGCTTTCGATGCGGCCGACGATGCTGACCCCCTGGCTGGTCAGGTCGCCGCGGACAACAACCAGCGTCGCCAGGCCGACGATGAGCAGCGGCATCAGACGGACGACGAACGCGGCACTGCGCGCAGGGCAACCCCAGTGCTGCAACAGCCGGCCAAGCAGATGGCGGTTGGCAGCCATGGCCAGCAGGCAGGCGAAGCCAAGCTGGGCGGTGGGGGATAGCCGGCCGGCTGCGAGGTCGCGCAGGAAGGCCGGCAGGTCGGCCAGCTGCCCGATACCGAGAACGTGGTGGGCCTGGCTGATGACGATCAGGATGGCCGAGCCGGTCAGGAAGCCTTGCGTGACGGGGCGGCTCAGAAGCTGGGCGAGAAAGCCGAGGCGGAGGAGGCTGGCAAGGACCAGCAGCGCGCCGGTGAGCAAGGACAGGCTGGCGGCGAGTGTCACGTATTCCGGTGATTGCGGGGCGGCCAAGGGGGTCAGGACGGTCAGCGTCATGATCGAAGTGATGGCCACCGGGCCGACGGCCTGCGCCATCGAACTGCCTACCCAGGCGTAGGCAAAGGCCGGCAGGATGCTGACATACAGGCCGGCCTGGGGGGGCAGGCCAGCGAGCAGGGCATAGGCTAGGCTTTGGGGCAGGGCGAGGACGGCGACGATGAGGCCGGCGACGAGGTCATCTGCCAGGGCGGGGCGCGGGTAGTGGCGGAGCCAGGCGGGCAGGAGCGAGCGGGGATCGGGTAACGGCATGCATCAGGTCTGTAGAAGCAGGTGCTAATGCTAGGGCAATTGCCGACATCGGCCAAATTGCCTGTTAATCGAAAGATAGATTGGGCTGATTGTCGGGCAGGCTTGGCTTTCAGCATGCCAAGGCGGAAAGCGGGCGGGATGGCTCGCGTATAATTGCGTCTTCGACCAATCTTGCGGTCCACCGTCACGATTCAGGATTTTTCATGCTCGATATCCAACTCCTCCGCACCAACCTCGATGCTGTCGCCGCTGGTCTGGCCAAGCGCGGCAAGCCGATCGACTTTGCTGAATTCTCGGCGCTGGAAGCCGAGCGCAAGACGCTGCAGACCCGGACGCAGGAACTGCAGGCGCAGCGCAACAGCCTGTCCAAGCAGATCGGTCTGTTGAAGGGGCAGGGCAAGGATGCGTCCGAGGTGATGGCGCAGGTCGGCGCGCTGGGCGACGAGTTGAAGGCTTCCGAGACCCGTCTTGGCGAGTTGCTCGAAAAATTCAACGCCATCCTGGCCACGCTGCCGAATATTCCGGATGAATCCGTGCCGGTGGGCGAGGATGAAACCGGCAATGTCGAACTGAAGCGCTGGGGAACGCCAAAGACCTTCGCGTTCGAGGTCAAGGATCACACCGATCTTGGCGAGGGGCTGGGCCAACTGGATTTCGCCACTGCCGCAAAAATTTCCGGCGCCCGTTTTTCCCTGCTGAAAGGTGGCATCGCCCGTCTGCACCGCGCCCTTGCCCAGTTCATGCTCGACACGCACACCGAAAAGCACGGCTACATGGAGGTTTATGCGCCTTATCTGGTGAATGCCGCCAGCCTGTTCGGCACCGGCCAGTTGCCCAAGTTCGAGGAGGATCTGTTCAAGGTGCTGCGCGGCGAGCAGGACCCGCTCTACCTGATTCCGACGGCCGAAGTGCCGGTGACCAATATCGTGCGCGACGAAATCCTGGCCGCCGAGGCGCTGCCGCTCAAACTCGTCTGTCACACGCCGTGCTTCCGTTCCGAAGCCGGCTCGGGCGGCCGCGACGTGCGCGGCATGATCCGCCAGCACCAGTTCGACAAGGTCGAGTTGGTGCAGATTGTTCACCCCGATCAGTCGGCTGCCGCGCATGAAGAATTGACCGGGCACGCCGAGGCCATTCTCGAAGCGCTGGAACTGCCGTACCGTCGCGTTGTACTGTGCTCCGGCGACATGGGCTTTTCGGCCGCCAAGACCTACGATCTGGAGGTCTGGCTGCCGGCGCAGAATACCTACCGCGAAATTTCGTCGTGTTCCAACTTCGGCAGTTTCCAGGCCCGCCGCATGCAGGCCCGTTTCCGCAATGAAAAGAATAAACCGGAGTTGTGTCACACCCTGAATGGCTCGGGGCTCGCCGTTGGCCGTACGCTGGTTGCCATCCTCGAGAACAATCAGCAGGCGGATGGTAGCGTCGTCATTCCGGCCGCATTGCGTCCCTACATGGGAGGCCAGGAAGTGCTCGTTCCCCGCTGATCCGGCACGACCGCTGGCTCAGGCCGCCTGGCGCGATGCCCGCCGTAGTCCGGCGGGCATCGTCGTTTACATCACGGGTTTTCGTTGGCTTCCTGTGTCGACAGGCGAAGCCCCGTGCCTTCCGCCGCTGCCGCTGGCGGGGTAATAATGGCCTTGGCTGCTGCCATTTTTCGGGCGTATTCCTTGCGACGCGCCTCGATTTCGTTGACCAGCCGCTTCAGGCCCTCGGCGGCTGCCGGCGTCGGGGCGAGGGGGGAGGCATTGCGCTGCAGAATGTCGTAATAACTGCGAATGTTTTCGACCAGGATCACCGCTTCGCCGCCGCGCGCCTTGCCGATCCGGAGTTGCTGGGCATAGCGCGGTTGGGCCAGCAGGGGGAGGATGCGCTTCATGTCGTACCAGGCATTGGGATCGGCCTTGAGTTGCCGGGCCAGGGTCTGGGCGGCAGCGAAGTGGCCGGGTCCGATGTTATAGGCCGCCAGGGCCAGCCAGGTGCGGTCGGGTTCCTCGGTTTCCTCCGGCAGTTGCTCGCGGAGCAGGTTGATGTAGCGTGCGCCGGCCAGGATGCTTTCGTTGGCATCCAGCCGGTTGCCGACTTGCAGGCGGTCGGCCGTTTCCTCGGTCAGCATCATGATGCCGCGCACATTGGTATAACTGGTCGCGTTCGGATTCCATTGCGATTCATGGTAGGCGACGGCCGCAATCAGGCGCCAGTCGATCCCGGTCAGCACCTGCGCGGCCTGAAAGGATTTGCGGTATTTGGGCAGGGTCGTCTCGATCTCGCCCAGGAATTTGATGATGTCGGCCTGGGTCAGGCGCCGGACGTGGCCGAGATAGCGGTCTTCCAGGCGGGCCAGTGTGCCGTCGTGCTGAACCCGCTCGACGAACTTGATGACGCGCGCCTTCAATTCCACGTTCGGATGGCGGCCCAATCCCCAGGCGACCGGCTGGGTGTCGCTCAACGCAAGGGAGGCGCGCAGGTTGGGAATGTGCTGGTTGGCGATGTCCTCCAGGCTTTCGTCGAGCGCGACGTAGTCGATGCGCCGGTTGCCCAGCTTTTCCAGCAGGGCGAAGATGTCGGCGCCGTTGAATTCCTCGATCCGCAGATCGGGAATCTCCCGGGCCAGCTGGTGCAGGGTTTGGGCCTGCCGCGAGCCGCGCATGACATGCACGGTCTGGCCGGCCAGTTGCGCGGTGCTGCTCAGGGGAAGGCTCGCTTCGTGCTGGATCAGGATGTCACGAGTCTGGAAGATGGGCGGGGTTGCTTGCAGGCCCGGGTCGGCACTGGGCGTCAGCCAGCCGATCGCCAGGTGGTAGCGGCTGCCGAGCAGGTCGTCTGCCAGCGTTTCCGGCTTGCTGATGATGAATTTGACGCCGACCCCCAGTTCCTGGGCAAAAGCCTGGACCAGATCGTATTCGAGGCCACCCGGATTGCCGTTTTCGTCGGTCGTATAGGTCAGCGGGCCGGGAAGAACCAGGACGACCAGATCGTGTTGTGCCGGGGTGGGGAAGGGCAGGCGCCCCTCCTCCTCGCCACAACCGGCGATAAAAAAAGTGATGCATAACAGTAAGAGACCTATTATCCCGCGCATGTCTTGTGCTATTATCTCGCTCCCGCGGAGAGGTGGCAGAGTGGTCGAATGTACCTGATTCGAAATCAGGCGTACTGCAAGGTACCGAGGGTTCGAATCCCTCCCTCTCCGCCAGGGTTCGAACAAAGCCATATTCTTTCGTCGCTTGCGATGGGTTGAATGTGGCTTTTTTCTTTTCTGCCGTGCCGGATGGCCCGGGTCGGGCGGCGCAGAGTATACCCGACCCCGCCCTTTGCCTCGTCGTCGCTGTGTAAAGCTTTGTGAAGCCAGCCCGGCTCTTGGCATAATCGCGCCAATGCTCGCCTACATCGTTCGCCGACTTCTCTATGCGCTACCCATCCTGATCGGGGTCAACCTGATCACCTTTGCCCTGTTCTTCGTGGTCAATACGCCGGACGACATGGCGCGCATGCAGTTGGGGATCAAGCGCGTGACGCCGGAGGCGATCGAGAAATGGAAAGCCGAGCGTGGCTACGACAAGCCCTTGTTGTGGAATGCGGAAGCGGGCGGTTTGGCCAAGGCGACCGAGACCATCTTTTTCGAGAAATCGGTCCGCATGTTTGTCGGTGATTTCGGGCGGGCCGAAGACGGGCGCGACATCGCGCGCGAAATCGCCAGCCGCATGGGGCCGTCGCTGGCCATCGCGCTTCCGACCTTCGTCCTTGGCCTGTTCGTTACCGTCAGCTTCGCGCTCACCCTGGCGTTCTTTCGCGCTACCGCCTTCGATTTCTGGGGCGTGGTGCTGTGCGTGGCGATGATGTCCATTTCCGGGCTCTTCTACATCATCGGTGGCCAATACCTGATCAGCAAGCTGTGGCGCCTGGTGCCGATCTCGGGCTACGGCGACGGGCTGGATGCCTGGCGTTTCCTGATCCTGCCGGTGCTAATCGGTGTCGTTTCCGGGATTGGCGCTTCGACGCGCTGGTATCGCACCATTTTCCTTGAGGAGGTCGGCAAGGATTATGTCCGGACGGCCCGGGCCAAGGGCCTGCCGGAAACCCTGGTCTTCTTCCGCCACATCCTGCGCAATGCGCTGATCCCCATCCTGACCGGCGTCGTCGTGGTCATTCCGCTGCTCTTCATGGGGTCGCTGCTCACCGAATCCTTCTTTGGCATTCCCGGTCTGGGCAGCTATACCATCGACGCCATCAATGCACAGGATTTTGCCGTAGTGCGCTCGATGGTCTTCATCGGCTCCGTGTTGTACATCGTCGGCCTGATTCTGACCGACATTTCCTACACGCTGGTTGACCCGCGGATACGCTTCGAATGATCGGCTTCGAAATCATCGTCCTGTGGTCCGACCTGCTGATCTGGCTGCTGGTCGCGGCTGCTGTCGGTCTGGGCATCCTGATTGCACGGAATCCGCCCTTGCGGGCGGCGTGGCGGCGGGTCGGCGCGAACCGGGTCGGCATGGGGGCGGCCACGGTGCTGCTTGCCTTCGTGCTGGTCGGCCTGCTTGACTCGCTGCATTACCGGGTGGCGCTGGAAGGCAAGCCGGGGCAGAAGGCACAGTATGCTGTCGAGGTGTTGTCGGTTCTCGATGCGCTGGCGACCCCTTTGCGTACCCGCCACGAAAAAACCTATTCCGAACCGTTCGCCACCCGCCTGTACGCCAAGGAAACGATCGATGTGCCTGGCCAGGGGACGGTGCGCGAATATCCCCGCCTGAAGCATGGTGGCCAGCATCTCGGGGAGCGGGAGGACGAAGTGGCGGCCGATGCCGGGTTCTCCGCCTTGCGGGCCGGGGCGCTGGCGTTTGTCGTCTGGCTGGCTTTGGCCGTACTGGCCGCGCAGCTTGCCAGGGATGGGGATGCGGACGGCTGGCGCCGCATCTGGCGCGGCGAGACGACCTTTGCCTGGAATGCGGTGCTGATCGCGCTGGCTGCGATCCTGCTCGTTGCGTTTCCGCTATTCAGCTTGTCTGGCCAATATCATGTCTTTGGTACCGACAAGGTTGGCCAGGATGTTTTTTACCAGGTACTGAAGAGCGTGCGAACCGGCCTGGTCATCGGCCTGCTGACGACGCTGGTCATGTTGCCCTTGGCCGTATTGCTCGGCATCGTCGCCGGCTATTTCCGCGGCTGGGCCGATGACCTCATCCAGTACGTGTATACCGTGCTCAATTCGATTCCCGGCGTGCTGCTGATTGCCGCTGCCGTGCTGATGATGCAGGTCGTCATCGACACGCATCCGCAGTGGTTCTCGACGGCTGCCGAACGGGCCGATCTGCGCCTGCTGGCCCTTTGCTTCATTCTCGGCATCACCAGCTGGACGGGCTTGTGCCGGCTGTTGCGCGGTGAAACGCTGAAGCTGCGCGAGCTCGAATACATCCAGGCGGCGCAGGCCTTCGGGGTATCCAACGGGCGCATCATCCTGCGCCATATCCTGCCCAACCTGATGCACATCGTGATCATTGCGCTGGTCATGGACTTTTCCGGCCTGGTGCTGGCCGAGGCGGTGCTCTCCTATGTCGGCATCGGCGTCGATCCGAGCATGACCAGCTTCGGCACGATGATCAACAATGCCCGCATGGAGCTGGGTCGCGAGCCGGTCGTCTGGTGGTCGCTGGCCGCCGCCTTCTCCGCCATGTTCATCCTCGTGCTGGCCGCCAATTTATTCGCCGATGCCGTGCGCGACGCATTCGACCCGAGGGCTGCCTGATGTTGCGCGTTGAGCAGCTTCGCCTCGCTTTCCAGTCCGGTCGGCAGACGCTGGTTGCCGTCGATGGCGTGTCCTTTGATATCGCCGCCGGCGAAACGTTCGCCTTGCTGGGCGAATCCGGGTGCGGCAAGTCGGTGACGGCGCAGGGCATCATGCGCCTCCTGCCGGCGGCCGGCCATGTGCTCGGTGGTCGCATCCGTTTCGATGGGGTGGATCTGCTCGCCTTGTCGGAAGCGGAGATGCGAACCTGGCGTGGCGGGCGTATCGCCATGATCTTTCAGGAGCCGGCGACCAGCCTCAACCCGGTGCTCACCATCGGTCAGCAGATCGGCGAGGTGCTCTGGCGTCATCGGGGCTTGCGCGGGGCCGATGCCACAGGGCACATGGTCGACCTGTTGCGTCAGGTCGGTATCGCCGATCCGGGGCGGCGGCTGAACGAATATCCCTTCCAGTTCTCCGGCGGCATGAAGCAGCGGGTGATGATCGCCATGGCACTGGCTGGCGAGCCGGATCTGCTGATTGCCGACGAGCCGACGACCGCGCTCGATGTGACCGTACAGGCGCAGATCCTCGATCTGCTCACCCGTTTGCAGGCCGAACGGGGCATGTCCATTCTGCTGATCACCCACGACCTGGGTGTCGTTGCCCGCATGGCGCACCGGGTTGGTGTCATGTATGCCGGCGAACTGGTCGAAGTGGCCGGGCGTGATACCTTCTTTGGCCAGCCGCGCCATCCCTACACGCAAGCGCTGTTCGAAGCCTTGCCCGATGTGTCGCGGCGCGGGCGCGGCCTTGCCACCATTCCCGGCCAGGTGCCTGCGCTGGCCCGGATGCCATCCGGCTGCCGTTTTGCCGACCGCTGCCCGCATGTCATGCTGCGTTGCCGGGAACAATCACCGGATTGGCGCGAGGCCGCCGGCCACGCCGTGCGTTGTCATTGGCAGGGCGAGGCGGCGGCAGCGGGCGAATGGCGGCCGGTGCTGACGGCCATGGCGGGTGCATCCACCCGGCCTTTCCTTGAAATTGATGATCTCAAGGTGCATTTTCCGATCCGCAAGGGTTTTTTGCAGCGTACGGTTGGCCATGTGCGGGCGGTCGATGGCGTGTCCCTCGCCATTGCGCCGGGGAAGACGCTCGCGCTGGTCGGCGAGTCGGGATGTGGCAAAACGACGGTCGGCAAGGCGCTGCTGCAATTGATACCATCCAGTGGCGGGGCGGTGCGTCTGGCCGGTCATGAGCTGGTCGGCCTCACCGGCAAGCGCCTGCGTGCAGTGCGCCGGCACGTGCAAATGATTTTTCAGGATCCTTTCGCTTCGCTGAATCCGCGTTTGCGGATTGGCGACATTATCGCCGAAGGCATGGAGGCCCTGGGCGTGGGCGGGGATGGCCCGAGCCGGCGCGCCGCCATTGCCACATTACTCGGCCAGGTCGGCTTGCCGGAAGAGGCGATGGCACGTTATCCGCACGAATTCTCGGGTGGCCAGCGCCAGCGCATCGCCATCGCCCGCGCGCTGGCCGTGCAGCCCGAGTTGCTGATCTGCGACGAGCCGACCTCGGCGCTTGATGTTTCGGTTCAGGCCCAGATTCTCAACTTGCTGAAGAAACTGCAGGGCGAACTGGGGGTGGCCTACCTGTTCATTACCCACAATTTTGCGGTAGTCGAGTACCTGGCGCACGATGTGGCGGTCATGTACCTGGGGCGCATCGTCGAGCAGGGCAAGGCGGAGGAGGTGTTGCGCCAGCCTCGCCATCCCTATACCCAAGCGCTGTTGTCGGCGGTTCCAGCCCCGCGTCTGGAGACTGCTGCAGGCGCGATGCGTCTGGCCGGCGAAACACCGTCGCCAGCCAATCCGCCGGCAGGCTGCCATTTCCATCCCCGCTGCCCGCGGGCGACGGATCTGTGCCGCAGCGAATATCCCGCACCGGTGGCCCTGTCGGCGACACACCGCGTCAGTTGTCACTACCCGGGGTGAGTCATTTCCGCTTCTTGCTTGCCGGCTGACTGGCCGCCGGTTTGACGGGGGATGGTTTGACGGTAGTCTTGGCCGTACCTTTGCCGCCCTTGGTATCGGGCCTGGCTGCCGCTGCCCGATTTGCCTGGGCCGTGCTGGCGCGGGCGCTCTCCTTGGCCGATTTGCTGCCCTTGTGTGCCGGGGATTCGTCGTGCGACGCGCATTTTCCGCCCCGTTTGCTTCCTTTGCCGCAGGTGCGGGCAACGCGTTCCGGCTCGATGATGTGTTGCGGGGCCTCGGCATTGAGTAACGAGGTGAGACCCGATGAGCTGCCATTGCCGGGAACCAGCAGGGTGGAGCCGGCACCGAGCCGGACTTTTTCGGAAAGGCCGTTGACCCGGGCCAGTTCAGCCGCCGTCGTGTTGAAACGGGCGGCGATCTGATCCAGGCGCTCAGCCGATGTCACTGTGTAGGCTTGCCATTGAGTGAGTGGCACCCGGGCGTCGTGCAACTTGCTGCGGAAATCATCAACCTTGTCGGCTGGAATCACCACGGGGGTGTCGGGTTTGATGATCGGCCGGTTGTGGGATGGATTCAGGCGCTGGAATTCCTCGACCGACATGTTGGCCAGTTGGGCGGCGGTTTTGACATCGATCGGGCGCGGCGTTTCCAGTGTGGCGAAATAAGGCTCGTTCGGAATGAAGGGCAGGCCGAGGCGGGCGATCAGGCCCGGATTGCCGAAAATGTTCTTTAGCGCCTGCAACTTCGGAACGTAATGCCGGGTTTCGTTTGGCATGTTCAGGCTGGGGTAGTCGGTCGGCAGGCCGCGCGCCTCGTTTTTGGTAATTGCCCGCTTGACGGCACCCTCGCCCCAGTTGTACGAGGCCAGCGCAAGGTGCCAGTCACCATGCATGTCGTAGATGCTTTGCAGATAGTCGAGCGCCGCATTGGTCGAGGCGACGATATCGCGCCGCTCGTCACGCCACCAGTTTTGTTCCAGATTGAAGCGTTTTCCGGTCGACGGAATGAATTGCCACAGACCGGAGGCATGGGCCCGCGAGTAGGCGTTGGGGTTGAACGAGCTTTCCACCATGGGAAGCAAGGCGAGCTCGGTCGGCATGCCGCGCGCTTCGAGCTCCTCAACGATATGGTAGAGATAGGGACGGCTGCGCTCGACCATGCGACGCAGGGCATCCGGCCGGTTCTGGTACCACTGCTGGTAATAGAGCACCAGATCGTCATTCAGGTCGGTCATCGCAAAACCATTGCGAATGCGGTCCCACAGGTTGTTCTCGCGGATGGTCAGGTCGATGCTGACCGGCAGTTGCGGGGCCCCCTGGATTTCCTGGACGGCCAGGGTATCGCTGGCCGGTGAGTCCAGTAAGGCCGGCCTGTTGAGGGACGGGAACAGGGAGGGGGCAGCCGTTTGCGCCGATGCCGGCGCGATGAGGAGTGAAAGGGCAATGACGAGTGCAGCGTCGCGAATCCGGAGCAGAGGCGTTGAAACGAAACGGTGCTGCATGGGGGAGATGGCCTGGCTCGCGTGATTCGAAGGAGCGAAATTATACCTTGCCGCGGCTGGGGGGTATTTTGGCAATGGGCGTAAAAAAACCAGCCGAAGCTGGTTTTTATTACTGGCGGAGTGGACGGGACTCGAACCCGCGACCCCCGGCGTGACAGGCCGGTAT